>Ga0209745_1000007_pt1 | contig 145767 bp, 137 predicted proteins | sample BarGraNGADG00312_FD_184495 | JGI IMG/M metagenome (GOLD analysis project Ga0209745, IMG submission 184495) | Arctic peat soil microbial communities from Barrow, Alaska - Barrow Graham LP Ref core NGADG0004-312 (SPAdes) (version 2) | ecosystem: Environmental > Terrestrial > Soil > Wetlands >... | reverse complement strand
GCGACCTGTTTTTAGCCTTGTTTATGAAAATTCTAAGAACAAAAATCTTAAAATATCGTTTAAATATGAGAACCTGATGTGAAAGCCGGGTGCAAAAAAGTTTCTGATTTAACTCTTGATGAAAAATTCTCAGGGTTATGGAAAAATGGTTCCTGTATATAATTCTATCTCTAATATCCCTAAACATTTCAGGACAAAATTGTTCTATCCTTTCAAAGGCTAATAATATTACACCGGATAAGTTATGCTCTCCGGTAACAGCAACATGGAATGTAAGCTATACCGGAGTTAATGATGCTGGGACTCCCGTTAGTATCAGATATGACTGGGATAATGGTACAATTATAACAGTTCCGGCAATTCGGGTAGGTCCGGGGATTTTTCAGGCAACAGCTATCAATACATATACATCACGTGGTAATGTTTGCAATTATCATCCACAGGCAACATTACTGGTTAATGGTGTTGTTTGTACCTCTTCTTCTCAGTATCAAATAGTAACAGTTTGGGATGATGACAATCATAATGGCGGTCAAATGCATATAAATCCAACGATCTATCCTATATGCCTCGGTAATCGTGCGGATGTCCGTTTCCAGGATTTGACTTTATTTAACTGCGTCCCTCCTCAGGAAAGAGATAATCCAAATGTCAATACAAGATGGATACAATGGATATATGGAACTGATATTACAATGACTGGAGCTCCTGTCACAATAAATGGAAGATCAAGAACATTCCCTTATTCGGCTAATATAATTACTTTAACCGGACCTGTTACAGGCTCAGGAGTCTGGTCAGACATTATTAATGTTGCTAATGATAAATTATTGGGCCAGTATTTTCAGGTCACATTACGTAACTGGAATTATTGCAATCCATATGATGATCCTAATATTGCGGGCGGCCCGAGAGATCCTGTAAATGGAGATCATCCGCCGGTAGTAACCACTGCAATAATATTAATTGTGCCTTATCCTGATGCAACAATAGTCCCCGTTGACACTCTGTGCGCAAACAGTGCTCCTGTTATTCTAAGTGCTCATGATCCGGGCGGGACATGGTCGGGAACCGGAGTTACAGGAAATACATTCAATCCATCAATAGCCGGTGCAGGCAATCATATAATCAGATATAGCATTACAAATACTAATGGATGTACTGATAATGATGAAACAAATATTATAGTAGTGCCTACACCCGATGCAACAATAACGCCTGTAGGTATTTTATGTTCCTCGGATTCAATAATTGTATTAAGAGCGCATGATCCTGGTGGAATCTGGTCGGGACCGGGAGTTGTTGGAAATACTTTTAACCCGGCAATTTCAGGATTTGGAAATCATATTATTATATATAGTATTACTGATAAAAATGGATGCAGTGATTCTGATCAGATAACCATAACCGTAGCCACCCCGGATGTAACAATAACTCCAGTAGATACATTATGTGTTAATAGTCCGCGAATCACTTTAAAGGCCCATGATTTAGGTGGAATCTGGTCGGGGATGGGTGTCATAGGAAATACTTTTGATCCAAATATTGCCGGTGCCGGAGATCACATTATCCGGTATAGTATTTTAAATACAGACTGTAAAGCTTCTGACACTACTACTATAACTGTTGAACCACTTCCTGTCATAAACATTAACAGCATTAGAACTCTTTATATTAATAGTCCTTCAATAACATTAAATGCCACTCCGGCTGGTGGAATATTTTCTGGCCGGGGAGTATCGGGAAATATTTTTAGCCCATCCACAGCAGGCCTGGGAAATCATATTATACAATATGAAACAAAGCCAGACAGATACGGCTGTATCGGAACAGATACCATACATATCAAGGTAGTTACGCTGCCAACAGCTATAGCAGATTTTGAACCTGATACAGTTGGATGTTCTCCTTTAAAAGTTCAGTTTGTGAATAAGAGTGTTTTTGGAGAATCTTATATATGGGACTTCGGAGATAAACAGTATTCAGATGAAGAAAACCCAATCCATACATATTATATACCCGGAAACTACATCGTAAATTTAATTGCTAACAATATTACGGGACAATCATCTCATAACGAAATAATCAAAGTTTATCAGAATCCTTCCGCGATTTTTAATGCATATCCAACTGATATAGTGAATAACGAACAAATTGTCGTGTTTTACAATTATAGTTATTATGATTCATCATATTTATGGAGATTTGGTGACGGACAATTTTCCACTGAAGAAAATCCATATCATAAATATGAATATCCGGGATCCTATTTGGTTTCTCTTACAGTAATGTCTAAAGATGGCTGTGTTGATTCAGCTTTTTTAGATACCCCGATAATAGTTGAATGGAAAACAGGATCTGTCAAATTTCCCAATGTGTTTAAGTGGAATGAAACAGGACCAACCGGAGGGCAATGGAAAGAAGGCGTTTATCCGGGAATGGACAATGTTTTCAGGCCATTTTTTGAGAATGTGATAGAATATAAACTTCAGATTTTTAACAGATGGGGAGTTTTAATCTATGAAAGCAATGATTTACACAAAGGATGGGATGGTTATTTTGGAAACGGAAATCTTGCATTGCAGGGTGTTTATGTATGGAAAGTAATTGGAAGATACGCAGATGGCAAGTACTTTGATCTGGTTGGAGACGTAACGTTTTTACATTGAAATATTTAAGTATAGCCAATAAACCCTGTTCCTTCAGTGAATGTCTTTATGAATGCACAGCTATTTCTTCTGCTGCAGGCAGATTATGTTTTTTAATGTACTTTTTCCGGTTCCATATAAATTTAATTTTTAAAGCCTGCGGTTTACAGCTTTCAATACATTTGCCACAAATCAGACATTCCGGATTGGTTACTAATCCATGATTATTTATCACATAGTCCTTAATTGGAATCCTGACCAAACAATCTATTTCGCATTTACCGCAAAGATTGCATTTTTGAGAATCAACAACAGGTATTAATCTGGAAACTGAGGCCCCTGAAGCACACAAAGCTCCCATAAAACATAAGTTACGGCATGCCCAGCGACGTTCCAGTAATAATCCTAGCAAAACAGCACCCAGGGTATCATAAAGCCATATGTGTTTATAATGCAGATTAAAATCCATATTCAAAAACCATGGTTCAAATTTTAATCCGGTAATCGTTCCTGAATCTAACCGTATAAAGAAAAAGATAAATGCAGTTGTGAAAAAGGCACAAATGTTAAATATTCTTATCCAAACAACAGGTTTATTCCACTTGATATGGAATATAGAGCGCTGACTTGTAAGATCCTGAATTGTACCCATAAAGCAAATCCAGCCACAGCCTAATCGGCCGAAAAGCGGGGAGATCAAAATCAGAACTCCCCAGATTATTGCAACCATGGTAATTGTCCCCCAATAGATAGAATGCCATATAAATGCAAAGTTTAATGCCCGGAAAAGAGTCGGTGTCAATAAAAGAAATAGAATCCTTGTTATGAAGTTAAATGAAAATAGTTTTTTCATTTAATGCAGCTGTTTATAGAATTATTCCTTTAGTTCATTGTTTTCAACCCGGGGTTGTGGAAGGGTATTTATCATTACAAATTGTCAAAGTATTGGGCAGATGCCTGAGACTAAATCTTGCAGGAGGTGACTTTCATTTATTTTTCTGACTGTCGATAAGCACCTGAAGCTGATTCCTGGTCTGCTCATCATCAGGCTTAAGCCTCAGCACAAACCGGTAATCTTCAATAGCTCCCGAAATATCATTTAATTTCAGCTTTGAAAATGCCCTGTTGTAATAGTACATGAAATTATTGCTGTCTGCCGATAAAAGGTAATCCAGATCGCTGATAGCTTCCCTGAATTTTCCGGTCTCCATGAAAAGCACAGCCCTGTTGCTGAGGATTTCAATAGTGAGGTCGGATTGATATATAAGGGCTATTGAATAATCTTTTATTGCTTCTTCTTTTTGTCCCAGCCCGTCAAAAACCATAGCGCGATTATAATAAGTTCGTCCTTTTTTAGGATCTATGGAAATTGCCTTGTTCAGGAAGACCAGTGCATTCTTAAGATCACCCCTTCCTTCAAGTATTACTCCTGTGCCTTCATATACATCGGTTTCCTTTGTTCCGGCATTTATGGCTATCGTGAAGTCCGTCATTGCTTTTTCTTCGAGCTTTTTCTTTTCGTCCGGGTTCTTTGCTTGTGAAGAAAGCATATAATAAAATTTCCCCCTGGCTTTTCTCGGCAGTTCAAGGTGCGGGTATCGTTCAATCGCCTGTGACCATAACGTTTCCGAGTTAAACCATACTTTGATCTGCTGCCGCGAAAGAATCATCAGAAGAATAATAAAACAGCCCGAGATGATGAGCAGCACTTTTTTGATCCTGCCTGGTGTATTGGCTATCAGTGTTGCAGGTAAAAAAGCCAGCCCTATATATGGAAGGTAGGAATACCTCTCTGCTATCAAAGCAGTACCTACAGACATGAATTGCAGAACCAATGCAATTGTTATAAAATAAAATCCCAGGCTGAAAAAATACAATTTTGTTTTTCTAAGGGACCAGATTGTTATAACCGCTGTTAATAATAATGCAAAAAAGGCCACCCAAAGATTTATCGAAATCGAGCCATGGTTGAATTCCTGAAGAGACGGGTATGGATAAAAAGGAGAAAGATTTACTGGCAGAAAGAATTTTATTATATAGGTAAAAAATCCATAACTACCAACCTGGAAGTGCTGCAATGTGGAAACCGGACCGACGATATTAATCACATCTTTTGGATCTTTGATGAACCTGAGCATCCCCAGGAAATTATGGCCGCTTTGTATTTTTATTGTCATTATTCCGAAGAAAAGTGATACAACAAAGAACGGCAGCAGCAATACAAGTTTCCTGGGTGAAACCATTTCGTAAAGCACCGATTTAATTGATCTCTTCCCTCCCTTATCATAAATCCAGAAATTTATAAGGAGCAGGACGACAGGAAATATAACGGCAGTAGCTTTTGAAAGACAGGACAAAACAAATAATATAAATGAAAATACCAGCCATAGATATTTTCCTTTTTCCTTATCAAGATATTTTAGGTACGCCAATAATCCGGATAAAAAGAAAAAACTGTACAGAACATCTTTCCTTTCGGAAACCCATGCTACTGATTCAACATGCATGGGATGCACTCCGAAAATTGCGGCAACCAGAAAAGCAACTGTAATATTTCTGCCGCTTAATGAAAATATCAGCAAAAAAACAAGAATTGAATTAAGAACATGGAGGGTAATATTTCCCCTTATGAATGGTTTGGCCGAGATCCCGTTGGGACAGGTTTTACAGGAGTTGTTATTGAGCCTCATGCTCAGCATCGTAAGCGGATGATAGTTCAGGGATATCACCGTGGAAAAAATATCTTTGTATTGAGTCTCCCCGGGACTTCTTACCAGTTTATTGTTCTCAACATATTCGTTATCATCCCAATCTACAAATCCGTTTTTTGATGCGCCCTGGTATGTAGCCAGGACAAGTATAATAATAAGCAACCCTGAAAGAATCAATTGGTTTGTCTTGCTCGCTTTCAGCTTGCTGACTATTCCATGATCAGTATTACCGTGTTGCTCCATGGATCTCATCCGGATATTTCTTCATCAAAATTAAAATAATCCTGCAACTACGAATGTAGCCGGACAGAATTGCCGGTAAATTGATGCGGAAATATTATTTTTATAGAAGAGATTCTTTTATTTGAGTCCTATAAACTAAAAATAATGTATAAAATGATTAATAGTTTTTACCCCCATCCCATCCTTCCCCCAAGGGGGAAGGAGCGCCAGAGAATGCCTTTCCCCCGTGGGGGAAACGGGAAAGGGGGTTGTTTAATTATAATGTAATTATTTGTATATTAGCAATTTATAAATTAGTATTTTTGTTAATTACTCAAGGTTCCTAATTATAATAAGTCATTTATTTTATATCTCTTACATCATATGAAAACTTCAAGTACGCTTTTTGCTTTGATTTTTCTCCCTCTTATTCTGTCCGCATCTCTTGCAGGACAGGAAAAACCGGGAGCGCCGGTTACACCCAAAGCTTCACCCGAAGCTGCTGCTCTTCTGAATTTATTCTACTCCATCTCGGGGAAATATACGCTTACCGGTCAGCATAACTACCCTAATATCAAAGACCGGAATACACGCTTTGCTAAAGAATATATTGGCAAAACACCTGTCGTGTTCAGCACTGACTGGGGCTTTGCAAAAGAAAATGATAAAGATTCATATCTTGCAAGACCGGCGATTGTCAAAGAAGCAATTCGTCAGCATAAGCTTGGGTCAATAATTACCATCTGCTGGCATGCGGTCCCTCCAACAGCAAAAGAACCTATAACCTTTCAGCCTGTTCCAGGAGCAAATCCTCCCGCTCTGGCAAGCGTCCAGGGTCAGCTTACTGACCAGCAGTTTAAAGATATATTGACGCCAGGGACGGAATTATACAAAAGCTGGTGCGCGCAGGTTGATTCAGTTGCGCATTACCTGAAACTGCTTCAGGATGCACATGTCCCCGTTTTATGGCGGCCTTATCATGAGATGAACGGCAGCTGGTTCTGGTGGGGAGGCCGGACAGGAAAATACAGCACACTGGCTATCTACCGGCAGCTTTTTAACAGGCTCGTAAAATATCACAAGCTGAATAATCTGGTATGGATATGGAGCGTCGACCGCCCCAGCAGGCCGGAAATGAAATTCACCAACTTCTATCCGGGTAATGATTATCTTGATATTCTTGCCCTCGATGTATATGGAAGCGATTTCAACCAGGCTTATTACGACAGCCTCGTAGTCCTCTCAAAAGGAAAGCCCCTGGTGCTTGCTGAGGTCGGAAATCCTCCATCGCCAGAAATTCTATCGAATCAGCCGAAATGGGGTTACTATTCCACCTGGTCGGGATTTGTAAGAAATACACTTAAAAAGGATTATAGAATTCTTACCGGCGATCCGCGGGTTCTGAGTCTTGAAGATCCGGCCTACAGGGAGGTTGTAACTCCATACCGCAAAGTCTGTGGCCTTCCACCGCTTGCGGAGATAAAAAAAGAACCTACAGATTTTTCAGGGAAATGGTTATTTGATGAAGACCGGAGCCGGCTCGATAATGCCGGTACCGGCAACCTTCCCGATTTTTTCGAAGTTAACCAGACCAGTAATGCTCTTAATTTAAAAAGAGTGTACCGCCAGGAGGACAGTGACGACAGGGTGACCAATGAGGTCTTCACTAATGGAACTTCAACCCAATCCGGCAATCCTGATTTCTCACAATCCACAACAATGAAAAGATCAGAAAACGGAGATACCCTGATCATTGATTCAAAAATAACAATGAAGAGAGGGACCCAGTCTTTCGAATCATCATCTCTCGAAAAATGGTATCTGTCAGGCAATAAAAGAAGCCTCTTTATAAATCAGACGTCGTCGTCCTTCAGGGAAAAAAGAAATATCATCCTCGTTTACGATAAACAATGAAAAAAAAGCTCGTTTCAATAATAACCCTCCTGTTGCCTTTTTTAACTCTTTTGGCTCAGAACCCAACTCAAGCAGGGCAAACCGGTACTTTTAAATTCCAGGATGTTCGGTGGCGCGACATGTGTGTCTTGCCCGATCCCGCAACAAAAACATATTATATTGTTGGCCCCGGCCGGCTCGGTGTAAGGGCGTATACCAGCAAGGATCTGATAACCTGGACCGGCCCTCAGATGATCTATACTGCTCCGGACACTGTATGGGGAAAAATTCCAGTGACCGGAATCTGGGCCCCGGAAATGCATTTTTACAAGGAGAAATATTACCTCTTTTTGACGTTCGACACCAGGAACAAATTCCAGGAACAGTGGCGCGACTGGCTGCCGCGCGTGACCCGTGGCTCACAGGTTTTAGTATCTGATTCTCCTGCAGGGCCATTCACTCCTTTTCAAAATCATTCAACACTTCCTGTCGACATGATGACTCTTGATGGAACACTATGGGTTGAGGATGGAATACCATATATGGTCTTTTGCCACGAGTGGGTTCAGATATCTGACGGGGGTGTCGAGTATGTACAACTTAAAGACGACCTGTCGGGAACAGCAGGTGAACCGAAAAGATTGTTCCGCGGGAGTCAGGCTCCATGGGGAAGGATAAGCGATACTTACGGCTGTTATGTTACCGATGGCCCCTATCTGCATATGGGAAAAACCGGGAAACTTTATATGATATGGACAAGCGGAGGGAAAGAGGGAAATGCGATGGGAATAGCAATTTCCGAATCCGGGAAGCTTGCCGGTCCCTGGATACAGCAGGAGGAACCCGTATTCAAAGCCAATGGTGGCCATGGAATGCTTTTTAACTCTTTCGACGGGAAGCTGATGCTTATTCTGCACTCACCATATAATGGCGATACCAGACCTCATATTTTCGAAATGGAGGATACCGGCGAAACATTAAGAATAGTAAAAGAGATAACCGGCAATTAGATTTGGATTTTTTTAGTATTTTACCGGCATCGGCATATTTACTACAGGCACCATATCAGAATGAAAATAACCATATTGATGCCGGCTCTCAATGAAGAAGAGTCAATCGGGAAAACGATTTCCATGATCCCTCTCGGAAAGCTTAATGAGATGGGTTATAATACTGAAATTCTTGTTGTAGATGGAGGAAGTCACGATAATACCTCTGCCATCGCAACGGCACTCGGAGCCAGGGTAATTAATTCCCCCAGGGGATATGGAAGGCAATACCTGCTGGGATTTAAAAACTCTCTGGGAGAAATACTTGTTACCGCTGATTCTGACTGCAGTTATCCGATGGAAGAGATCCCGAAGCTTTTAAATATGCTGGAGACCGAAAATCTGGATTTCATTCACACCAACAGATTTGCTTTCATGAACCACGACTCCATGATGCCTCTTAACAAATTCGGGAATAAAGTTTTAACGCTCTTTGTCAATCTCCTTTTCAACTTCAAACTAAAGGATTCGCAAAGCGGGATGTGGGTTTTCAGGAAAAAGATCCTCGATGACATTACACTTACCGGTAACGGAATGTCCCTGAGCCAGGAGATAAAGATCAAGGCTTTCAGAAATTTCAAGGCCCGGGAGGTTGATTCTTGTTACCGCAAGCGGGTGGGGAAAGTAAAATTAAGGATGTTTGTTGACGGGTGTGATAACCTGTTTAACCTATTTAAAATGAGAATCCTGGGATGAGAGTTTTAATCGTAAATCCTCCTGCATACAATAAAAAAGATTTTATCCGCGAAGGCCGCTGCATGCAGACAAAATCTTCCTGGGCTGCACTCTGGATGCCTCTCTCTCTCTGCTATATCTCTGCCGTTCTCAGGAAGGAAGGACATGATATAAAGCTTATCGATTGTATAGCCGAAAAAATGGGTGAAGGTAAATTCCTTGGCACCGCCCGGGAATTCATGCCTGACCTGGTAGTTTTAAATACAGCTATTCCCTCGATCCCCGGGGATATGAAAACGGCAGCAGCAATAAAAAAAATTCTGCCTGCATCAAAAACAGTAATCGTCGGAATGTTTCCTTCTCTTTATGAAAAAAAGTGCCTGCAGGATTTTCCGCAGATTGATTTTGCGATAATGGACGAGCCGGAGTGGGCAGTCTCTGCTCTTGCCTCAGCTCTTTTATATAATAAACCTCTTGAACAGGTCGGGGGATTGATATTCAGGAAGGGAGAAGAGATTGTGGTCAATGAAAGACAGAACCTTTGGGAAAACAATCTTGACGATCTTCCTTTCCCGGCACGAGACCTTCTTAACAATGATGCATATCGGCTTCCCACTAACGGAAAAAGATTCACCCTCCTGAGCGTTGGCCGCGGATGCTCTGAAAGATGCATCTATTGCGTGGCCAACCTTTACTATGGGAAAAGATTCCGGAAAAGATCTGTTGAAAGTGTTATCAGTGAAATAGAAGAGTGCATCCGGAAATATGATATCCGGAATTTTCTATTCTGGGGCGAATCATTTACAACCGACCCTGTATACGGTGAAGCAATTTGTGACGAAATAATTTTAAGAAATCTTGAGATTATATGGTCTTCGACATCACGGGTCGATACATTAAACAAGACACTGCTTGACAAAATGAAAAAGGCCGGGTGCATACTTTTAGGCCTTGGCATTGAATCGTATAACCAGGAAGTATTGAACCGTGCACGAAAAAGGATAACGGTTGAACAGATTGATGCTGCAGTTAATATGGTGAGAAGCGCCGGAATTAAATCGATGGGTCATTTTGTTTTCGGATTGCCGGGTGATACAAGGGAATCTGCCTTGAAGACAATCGATTTTGCCTGTAAAAATGTCACATTTGCCCAGTTCTATTGTGCAATTCCATATCCCGGGACCGAACTTGGCAAAATTGTTGCCGGACAGAACAGGATCACTGATACTGATTATACTCACTTCGATCTCACAAGGTCGGTTACCGGCAACGAGAATCTTACTCCGCGGGATATTAAAAAGATAAGAGACTATGCTTACCGCAAATTCTATTTCCGTCCCGGAATGGTGATGCAGACCCTCAGAGAAATTGAGTCTTTCAGGGCTCTGTTTTCCGTTCTGAATTTTATAGACTGGATAAAACCAAAAAAAGATTAAAACACTATCTGTTAATTAGACATAGCTTTTATATCACCAATACATTCGGGATAATGCTTGAGAATTATGGCAGATTGTCATTAATGGTAATTTCTAATAAAGATTTATCTCGTTATGTTTAATTTATTATTCAGATGAAAATAAAGTCGGAAAAGATTCCAAAAGAGCTTAAAACAGAGACAGTTAAACTTCATAAATACCTTTTTGAAAAAGATATTTTTATTTACAGCTTACTTGGCATAACGATCCTTTATATTTTAATTGTCAGAATACATCTACTCTCTTTCCCACTTGAAAGAGATGAAGGTGAATATGCATATATGGGTAAACTTATTCTAGACGGCCACCCTCCTTATACCCTGGCGTACAACATGAAGCTTCCCGGGACAGCATATATGTATGCAATTATGATGGGAATTTTTGGCAAGTCTGTGATAGGCGTGCATCTTGGTCTTGCCATTATTGCTTTAGTTTCGGTCTTTCTCGTTTTTCTGATTTCAACGAATTTTGTTTCAAAAATCGGGGCTGTAATTTCATCTGCCGCTTTCGGAATTATGGGAACATCTTCTCATCTGTTTGGCCAGGCAGCACATGCTACTCATTTTGTAGTCTTTTTTGCACTGATTGGTATATATGTTCTTTTGCAACTATATAAAAGTGAAAAGAATAAATTATTAAAGTATTTCATTTCCGGCTTTTTCTTCTCTCTTGCCTTTATCTGCAAGCAATCAGGACTATTTTTTGTGCTTTTTGGTGTAACTGTTATTATTGTAGAAGAAGCCAGGGTCAAACCATTATTTAAACTGTTAAAAAACTTACTGCTTTTTTCATCCGGTTTTGTGGTACCTCTAATAATTTTGCTTTTATACATCAGGATATTTGGTGATTTCGAAAAATTTTGGTTCTGGACAGTAAAGTATCTTTCCAAATACAGTGCTCAGGTCCCTTTTTCAAGAGTTTTTGAGATGTTTACAGATGGAGTTGGCTCTGTTACGTCAAATTATACTTTGGCCGGATATATTGTTTTGTGGGTACTTTCACTGGTTGGCATTCCATTCATTTTTATTAACAAAGGACCGTATCGAAAGAAGATAATAATTCTTTCATTTTTGTTTTTTTCATTTTTGACAATCCTGCCCGGGTTTTATTTCAGGTGTCATTACTTCATTACTCTCTTGCCCGTTGCAGGCTTAATGATAGCTCTCATCTTCGATTTCCTTAATGATTTATTTATACAAAAACTAAAATCGCCAAATCTGGTATTTTTAAGCTTGTTTTGTTTCATAATATTAGCAGGCACTGGCATTTTTGCACAGAGAAATTATCTGTTTAAAGTTAATCCTGTAACAGAATGTAAACAAATGTATCGTTCAAATCCGTTTGTAGAATCCCTTGCAGTAGCTGAATTTCTTAAACAAAACACTGACAGGAACGATAAGATAGCGGTATTAGGTTCAGAGCCACAAATTTGTTTTTACGCTGACAGATATTCTGCAACAGGTTATATCTATATGTACAACCTTTGCGAAGTGCATTCTTATGCTCTTTCAATGCAAAAAGAAATGGCAAAGGAAATAGAAATAAGCAAACCAAAATTTGTTCTTTTTGTTAACGTTAAATTTTCATGGTTAGTCAGGCCAAATTCTGAAACATTTATTTTCAAATGGATGGACAAATATGTTATCAATAATTACAAATTGGATGGGTTCATAGAAGTTCTTCCAGATAAAATTTCTTCATTGAAAGTTCGTGAACAACTAAATAATTTAAATCCTCAATCAAAAGAATTTATATCTATATATGAAAGAAAATAAATTGTCTTTCTATGATCCCTTTGGTCTGAACATGCTATTTTACAGGAGCAATAGCCTTACTATTGAATTCCTTCGTTAATGTTTCAATTGAATTATCCTTCTTCAGGTAGCTGATCAGTTCTGCCAGCTGGTCTGCATCGCTTTTTATAAGCAGTTCGCCAAGCTCTCTGCTGTACTGGCTCCCGTCACCGGCATAATGATTGGGGAATCTTGCATACCACCATATCCCTGTATATCCAAAAGGCAGATCTTTAAGCCTTGCCTGGTCTTCTCCTGACTGGCTTTTTGCAATCTCGCCATGTACCAGATCGGGCCGTATAAAATACATCATCGAAGTCTCCTCTTCGCCGGCGTGACCGTCGTATTTTGTTTTTTTCAGGGCATTTATAGCTTTTTGCGATGACTCCTCCAGACTTGGCTGGAACAGAACGACAATATAATCCTTAGGAGTGGCAAGCTGGGACTGGCAGAAAAATTGAACAAAACTATTGTTCCCTCCGTGACCATTGAGGAGGATTATTTTTTTCAGCCCGTTCCTCGAAAGTTCGGCGCACGTTTCATCGAGCGTTTTCCACATAAGGTCTGTACTGTAAGCCATAGCCCCCGGTTGATGTTTCGCTTCAAATATCTGTCCCGTAAAATATGGAGGGAACACCACAGCATACTCTTTTTTTGCCGCTGTAAACGCAACTTCCCTTGCCTCAAAAAGATCTGTTCCGATCGGTAGATGCGGGCCGTGTTTTTCAATTATCCCGAGAGGGATAACGCATACACCGCCGGATTTTACGACAGCCGATACAAACTGCGGAGAGGTAAGTTCTTCCATCTTAAAGGGAATGTCCTGGTTGGTATTTGTCTGCGGAAAGAGCGGGACAAACAGGAAAATTGAAAATAAACAAGCAAATAACTTTTTCATGTTGCCGGATTTTATTTATGGTTAAAAAATATCAGTTTAAATGAGGTCATTATATAGAGAGTGCCTGAAAGAAATAGCCCTATCCCAAGCCCGTTGTAAAGAACTGAAAGATATTGTTTCGGAATTGAGGAGTGACGCAGGGTGATTCCCAGAGTGACCATTATTATTATAATCAGGTAGCTTTTCCATGTGATGAATGAAAAGATACATTTTTTACCCTGAAGCGCCATCAGCCTGGCTATGTTTTTCTGAGCAAGTTTTAAAAATCCCAGGAAATGTATCGGCAACCCTGCAATCAGACCGGTAATATAAAAGAGAATTTTCCCTCGTCCTCCGTAATGGTTCAGCCACGATAAGGCAAATGATATAAGCATCACTCCTACTCCGCACCACATAAGCCCGGCAGTGAAAAGAAGATACTTTTTATCGACGGCAGGATTCAGTTTTTCCAGGATCATTTTATTCAATTTTTGCGGGACGGAATGGCCGTATTTCTATCTTTTCCCACACATGGTTATAAATATACGGCTCATTTTCAAGTACCTTATCCAGCGTTTCCCTGTCAGGAACATCATAAATTATTACGGAGCCTATCATTACGCCCGAATCATTCAGGATCGCTCCTCCGAAAAGATAATTGCCTGCTTTTTTCACCAGTGAAATTTTTTCAAGATGCTCCGGCCTTGTTTTCATTCTCCTTTCAAGAGCACCAGAGTCTGTTCCATCGTAAGCGGTTAAAATAAACGCCATTGCTTTTTCTTTCAAAATTAAAATAAATAACCGAACAGGCAGGTCTTTCTTTTTATGATAATCATTAATCATTCCTTATATTTGTTTTTACGCTGGAACGAAAAAGGCTTTATTTCAAGAGCCTGAACCAGTGTGTGTTATGGTTGATATAAAATCATATATAAATCCTGCCCGGTTCATCAGGGATCTTAAAAGCAAAGATCATAACCGGGTTTTCGGAGCCGGAGATATTCTGAAATATATTGGTCCGGGGCTGCTCGTTACCGTTGGTTTTACCGATCCCGGAAATTGGGCAGCAAATATCGCAGCCGGATCAGGATACGGGTATACTCTGCTCTGGGTAGTGACATTATCGACAATTATGCTTACTGTCTTGCAGCACAACGTGGCACACCTGGGCATTGCTACCGGCTATTGCCTTGCGGAGGCTGCCGCAATTTACACTAACCGGAGGATCTCATTAATTATGCTCTCCTTTGCCCAAATGGCCTCTGTTGCGACCTCTCTTGCAGAGATCCTCGGCGGTGCCATTGCACTACAGATGCTCTTTAAGATCCCCATAAGAACAGGGGCAATTCTGATAACATTATTTGTTATCATAATGCTCCTTTCGAATTCTTATAAAACAATTGAAAAGTGGATTATAGGATTTGTCTCAGTAATTGGGATTTCGTTTCTATATGAGTTATTTCTTGTCGATGTCGACTGGGGACAAACGGCCGTTTCGCTGGTAAAACCATCATTCCCCAAGGGTTCAATGCTATTGATAATGAGTGTTCTTGGAGCTGTTGTCATGCCGCATAACCTTTTTCTTCATTCAGAGATCATTCAAAGCCGTCAGTGGAATCTTGAGGACGAGAAAATAATAAACCGGCAATTAAAATTTGAATTTGCCGACACTCTCTTTTCGATGATCGCCGGATGGGCAATCAACTGCGCTATTATAATACTTGCCGCTGCGACATTTTTCAGTCACGGCATTAAGGTTGAAGAGCTGCAGCAGGCTAAAAGTCTCCTTGATCCTTTATTGGGAACAAATGCTGCAGTGGTTTTTGCCATCGCACTGCTCTTATCAGGCATTGCCTCTTCAATCACTTCTGCAATGGCCGGCGGATCAATAGTGTCAGGAATGTTTCTCGAGCCGTATAATATTAAAGATTCTCATACCCGCGCAGGCGTTCTTATCTCCCTGCTGGTAGCATTATTAATTATTTTCTTCGTTGGCGATCCATTTAAAGGACTTATTCTTTCGCAGGTATTTCTGAGCATTCAGCTGCCTTTTACCATAGCAATACAGGTGTATCTGACCTCGTCGAAAAAAGTTATGGGGAAATATGCCAACAGCCGCTTTCTCACTGTCCTTTTATGTGCCATTGGCGGTGCTGTAGTCTTTCTTAATCTTAAATTACTTTTTGAAATCATTTTCCGATAATCTCCATTTTACTTATATATATGTCTGAAGAAAAATATAATGTGGGGTTGGTTCTCAGCGGTGGAGGCGCGAGGGGCTTTGCGCATCTTGGTGTTTTGCAGGCGCTTAATGAGGCCGGTATCTTTCCAGATATCATTTCGGGTACCAGCGCAGGAGCGCTGGCGGGTGTTCTGTATTGTGACGGTAATTCGCCGAAGGAGATACTTAAAATGATGAAGACAAACAGCCGTTTGGATTATATGCGGCCGATTCTCCCTCGCGATGGAATACTCCAGATCTCAGGCATTGTCAAAATACTTGAAACAAATCTCAGGGCAAAAAAATTCGAAGATCTTAAGATACCGCTGATAGTCACTGCCACTGATCTTAATCATGGCAAGGCCGTCTATTTTTCAAAAGGAGACCTGATAACTACTGTAATAGCATCATCAAGCATTCCCGTTTTGTTTAAGCCGGTGATCATTAACAAAATATATTATGTCGATGGAGGAGTGCTTGATAATCTCCCCATAAAACCAATTGAAAATAAGTGCCACGTGATAATCGGCTCTTTCGTGAACCCTGTAGGTTATGAGGCGTCGACTTCCGGCCTTATTAAAATTGCGGTCAGGACCTTCATGCTCGAGCAGACAAAGGAGGCAGAAGGAAAATCGGGGAGATTTGATCTTTTTATTGCTCCTGAGGAATTGAAAAACTTTGGCTTCCTCGATATCGACAAGTCTGAAGATCTTTTCAAACTGGGCTATAAGGTTACCTGTGAAAAACTTAACAAAACAGATTTAAGTTTATTTCGCAGTGCTAGTGCCGGCAAATGAATAAAGCAGAGCAATCTCTTTTTCCCAGAGTGATTCTTCAGGAGTTTCCAGAATAAGCGGCATGCCGTCGAAACGGCTGTCTTTCATGATAAACTTAAATGTTGAGTCCCCCAGAAACCCTGTTCCGAGATTCTCATGCCTGTCGACCCTGGTTCCGAAATCTTTTTTTGAGTCGTTCAGATGCATACCTTTCAGGTATTTAAAGCCGATGACCTTTTCGAATTTTTTAAAAGTCTCATTAAAGCCGGCTTCTGTTTTTACATCATATCCTGATGTATATGCATGGCAGGTATCTATGCAGACTCCCACCCTCGATTTGTCATCTACAAAATCTATAATATGTCTTAGCTGTTCGAACGCATAACCAAGGTTCGTCCCCTGCCCGGCCGTGTTTTCAATGACTGCTGTTACTCCTTTTGTTTTTTCAAGGACAATATTTATTGATTCCGCCATTCTCTCAAGGCACTTTTCAACTTCGATTGCATTAAGGTGGCTTCCAGGGTGAAAATTAAGACTGTCGAGGCCTAGAAGCTCGCATCTTTTCATTTCATCGAGAAATGAGTTCCTTGATTTTTCGAGAGGTTCTTTTTCAGGGTGGCCAAGGTTTATCAGGTAGCTGTCGTGCGGAAGTATCTGAAAGGGTTTATAATCAAATTTTTCACAATTGTGCCTGAACTCGTCTATCGCTTTTGCGGTCAGAGGAGCAGAAAACCATTGCCTCTGGTTTTTGGTGAAGAGGGCAAAAGCCCGGGCTCCGATAGCATTGGCATTTAGCGGGGCATTCTGAACCCCTCCTTCTGCACTTACATGTGCTCCAACATATTTCATATAAATAAATATTATTGATTATTATAAATGCGCCGGGCGCATGAACCCTTTTTCCTGAACAATAAAAACCATACCAGCCCGTTTCGTTCCATGATGAGAATTATAATCCGTGCCATAAAACACATCCCTGGCACCTTTTTCTTTGAAATGATCCCCTAAAAACCACTCATTCTGATAAATATTAATTTAACTAAATAGTTTTTTGTAAATTTACTTATAGAAACCGAGATCATGATATTTGAAAGATATTATTAATTTTGCACACTTTTATTTTACTAAAATCACACAAATGACAACAACTGAAAACAATCCGGCAAATATTCCGGCTCCTAAAAAGGGTGCTCCGATAGGAATGATTGCTCTATCAATCATTCTGGCCGGCGCTCTTATTTTCCTGATAGTAAGATATTTTGATCAGAAAAATAAGATGCAGGAAATGGAAATAGCACTGACCCAGGAAAAAGATTCCCTGGCTAAAGAATTGCGCCTTATGGTGGTAGGCTACGATACTCTTAAAACTGACAATGACAGTCTTAAAGCAGGGCTTGACCGTGAAAAGAATAAAATAATCAAGCTTCTCTCCATCACTGCATCAAATATCCAGCTTATAAAAAGATACAAGGGCGAAATTTCAACAATGAGGGAGATAATGAAAAGCTACATCGTTCAGATTGATTCACTGAATACCCGGAATAAATACCTTGCTGCGGAAAACACTGACATTAAACAGCAGATAACCCAGGTTCAGACAACCAATACTGAACTCACAAAAGTCAAGGAGGAACTGAATGCAAAAGTTGAGATTGCTTCAGTTATCCAGGCAAAGAACATCCTGGCTGTATCACTTAATAAAAAAAGGAAAGAAACAACAAGGATCAACCTTCTCGATAAGCTGAGGATCTGCTACACCCTGAGAGAAAACCCACTTGCCAAACCAGGGCAGAAAGAGGTGTACATGAGGGTACTCCGGCCTGATTCGCTGGTGATTGCCACCAGTCCCGATAATATGTTTGACTATAAGGGAAACAAACTGGTTTACTCGGCAGCCCGCACTGCTGATTATATGAACCAGGATATTGAAATGTGTATTTTCCTCGATAATACGGGTGATTTTATAGTCGGAAACTATAGTGTAGAGCTTTATCTTGAAGACAATATTATTGGAAGGACGACATTTATGCTTACCAAAAAGTAGGCTGTCAGCTGTTGTCTGCGGGCATCATAAATTCAGAAATAATATTATCTGATATCATCATACCCTGGTTCGTAAGGATTAGGGTGTTTTTTTCCTGTTTCATCAGTCCATAATTAATGAATTTCCCTGCCATGTTGATAACATAATCATATCCCTCTTTTTCAAAGGTTCTCTCCGTGTATTCAAGGTCTATCCCCCACATTGTCCGCAGAGATGTCATAATGTATTCATTAAATCTGGTTTTCAAATCGAGTTCTTCTTTTTCAAACAACTGTTTGTCAGAGCCGGCATGTTTGATGTATTTTTTCAGGTCGCGCAGGTTCCACTGCCTCGAGTAGCGGTTGAATGAATGCGCTGAAGGCCCCAGACCCAGGTAGGGAACCTGTTTCCAGTAATTGGTATTATGGACTGAAAAGAATCCTGGTTTTCCGAAATTTGATATTTCATAATGCACAAATCCTGCCCCGGCAGCTTTCTCGGCAAGTATATTGAATTGCGTTGTGCTCTCCTCCTCGTCAACTTCTTCAAGAAGGCCGTTTTTCTTCATTTTCCCGAAGACGGTTCCCGGCTCAATTGTCAGATGGTATGCTGAAAGGTGATTGATTCCAAATGAGAAACTCTTGTCAAGATTTGCTGCCCAGTCGTCAGAACTCATTCCGGGAATTCCATATATAAGGTCAATGGTGATATTTGTGAAACCTGCATTTATTGCTGCATTTATTGCCTCCTCTGCCTGGCGGGCCGTATGCCTTCTGTTCAGCATGTGAAGATCCTCGTCGCGCCATGACTGAACTCCAAGGCTGATCCGGTTTATATTAAGTTTTCTCAGATATTTCAGATACTCCGGGGTAATATCATCTGGATTTATTTCGATAGTAATCTCACTATCCTTTTCGATATTGAAATTGTTTTCCAGATGGCTGAGCAATGAACCGGTCTCTGATACCGAAAGAACTGACGGGGTACCTCCTCCCAGATAAATAGTTGAAACAGGCTCCTGTCCAAGATAATCCTTCCTGAAATAGGCTTCTTTTTTTAGGGCTTTAAGAAAATCCGACCTGTCATCATTTGCAATTACATGATAGAAATCACAGTAATTACATAATTTCTTGCAGAACGGAATATGTACATAAATCCCCGCCATCTTTTTTATTGCAATATCTAAATTTATGAATAAAATACCATTCTAATAACTAAATTTGGCGCAAACATCTTGCATGATAAGAAAGAATATTTTATCGATATCCACAGCGCTGGTAATTTTATACCTGAGCCTCGTCAGTTCTGAAGCGCTTAATAGAATACCCGTCTTGCATTTCCCTGGCGAGGATAAGATTGTTCATTTTATAATGTACGCCTTCTTTACAGGTGTCCTCTTGTATGAAAACAGAAAAAGAATTGAAACCTGGTATCGTCTGATTATTATTGCCCTTATCCCGTTTTTTTTTGGTGTGCTGCTGGAGTTGTTGCAGTCATGTATCACAACAAGCCGGACGGGCAGCATTTTTGACCTGCTCTTTAATTTATCCGGAATTTTATTCTCGGTTATTATTTATCTGTTGGCTAAGAATACCAGCAGAGAGTGAATCAAATAGTAACAGCCTCGTTTTTATTGGCTTTTTTTGCCAGATCATAAATAGTTTTTTTTTCGAAAAGAGCTATCAGTCCGGATCTCAGGACTCCATAATCGTCGTGTAGCGGACATGAAAGTTTTTTTTCATCGACATATGAACAGGCGCCATCGTGAATTATGCAATTCCTGAAGAAGTCGTCGCCGTCAATTATTTCTATTATGTCGAGAAGCGTTACTTTTTTTGGATCCCGGAGCATCGAAAATCCACCATGGGGACCTTTAGCAGAATGCAGAATTTTATGCTTTGCAAGTTGCTGAAGTATTTTTGCAAGGTACGGAGTAGGCAGCCCGAGGGCTTCTGATATGGTTTTAATTCCTGTTTTTCCGGAGGCCTTCTCCCGGCTTGCAATATATATTACCGCCCGGATCCCGTACCTGCATGAATTTGACAGCATACTAATACATTTTTAATGGAATCTTTTCAATCCTTCTCTTATGCCGGCCTCCATCAAATGGGGTCTCAAGAAATGTTCTGACAATAAGATATGCCTCCGATTCATTCACAAATCTGCCGGGTATGGCGCAGATGTTTGCATCGTTGTGAGCCCGGGCAAGCTTGCTTATTTCCTCGTTCCAGCATAATGCGCCTCTGATTCCCGGATGTTTATTTACTGTCATGTTCATCCCATTTCCGGTGCCGCAGATTGAGATACCTAAATCATACTCACCACTGTAAATCGAATTTGCCAGAGGGTGTCCAAAATCGGGGTAATCAACAGGCTCTTCAGATGAACATCCAAAATCTTTAACATCGTATTTTTCCCTGATCAGATAATCCAGAATCTTACCCTTGAGAAAAAACCCTGCATGGTCCGCTACTAATGCTATCTTTTTCATTTTCAACTTTTTGCCATTTATTAAAATACCGGCTCAATTTAAGAAAAAAATATTCTTTTATCCGTTTTTAATTAAGAATTTGTCAGTTCAGCCCCAGCCTCTAAAGTCTGGGGTTAATCCCTGGTTCTTATTTTAATAATATAACAAATCACACTGCTTTTTGTTTTATATTCACCGATATTAAAAGGCTGTTTGCAACATCTGTTGATAAGATGTAGATAACCCGGGAAAATGTTTTATCTATTTGCTCATAAAAACCAGAAAACTGGATTTTATCATCTTTATACACCTTTTCCGAAAAATTGACAGAGAAATTAAACCATGGAATTAACCAAAACTGAACAGTAAAAAATATACATTTGTTGTATTGCCGTTATTAACATCCGGTTGCTAACAGTTGTTAATTTTTATGCTAATGCTCTGATTATCAAAAAAGGCATATTTTTTGTGCTGTTGAAAAGGTGTTTACTCAATGATAACTATGAAAAAAACAATATAAATCGATTTTTATTTTTAACACAATTAACAGGATATCATAATCATTATAAATATTAATATAATATATATAAATAATAATTATGCTGTTGATAAAGCAAATAAGCTGAATGAAGGAGAAGCCTGATTATATTTCTGAGATAAAAAGGATGAAGGAAGAAAAGAACGCCATTATCCTGGCTCATTATTACCAGACCGGGGATATACAGGATATAGCCGATTTTGTCGGCGACTCTCTTGCTCTATCTCAGAAAGCAGCTTCAAATGATGCAGACATTATTCTTTTTGCCGGAGTGCGTTTTATGGCTGAAACGGCCAAAATAGTTGCTCCCTGGAAAAAGGTTCTGCTTCCTGATATTAACGCCGGATGTTCACTGGCAGATTCATGCAAGGCAAAAGATTTTAAAAAATTTATTAAGGATAATCCTGGACGGACAATTGTTTCGTATGTGAATACAACTGCTGAAATAAAAGCATTATCAGACATTATCTGCACTTCTTCAAATGCAGTCAGTATTGTAAATTCTCTTCCTCCTGAAGAAAAAATAATCTTTGCTCCAGACAGAAATCTTGGAAATTACGTTCTAAATAAGACAGGACGTGACATAATTGTATGGAATGGATCATGTCATGTTCATGAAGAATTTTCACTGGAAGCTATTCTGAAACTGAAGGAGCAAAATAAGGATGCAAAAATTATTGTTCATCCGGAATGTGTGCTTCCGGTAAGAATGGTAGCTGATTATATAGGTTCAACAGCTGCATTGCTTAAATTTACTAAAGAGGATAAAGGAAATTGTTACATAATAGCTACGGAACCAGGGATAATACACCAGATGAAAAAGGAGAATCCTGATAAAATATATATTCCCGCTCCTCCAAGGGATTCAACATGCGGATGCAGTGAATGCAATTTTATGAAACTAATTACTATAGAAAAAATATATTATTGCCTGAAAAACGAAAAACCTGAAATAAAGGTAAATGAAAAGCTTATTACTGCAGCTCAGAAGCCAATTAAAAGAATGCTGGAAATTTCCGGAAAAACAGGTAACTGATAAATGAAGAAACTATTTGTAAATATTGTTTTAATATTTTGTATTTCAGGATTATTTGCCCAGAGTAATGAAACTGTCAGGGATGGTTTTCAGCAGTTCAAATACCCTAACGGCGTAATTTCGAGTGAAGGAATGATCAAAGATGGCAAACCCGAAGGTTATTGGAAAAGCTATTATGTTACCGGAGTAAAAAAATCAGAGGGAAAACGGACAAGCTTCATTCTCGACAGCATCTGGCTCTTTTATGATCAGGCCGGCGATACGACTGAGAAAATAAGCTATCTGCTTGGAAAGAAAAACGGGTATTACCTGAAATACAGGAAAGATCCTTCAGCAGGAATCTATGTGTGGTCAAGGGAACTTTTTGCCGGCGACAGAAAGGAAGGCACAGGCTTTATATATTTTCCTGACGGTAAAGTGCTGCAGACGACTTCTTACAATTCCGGAAAGAAAGAAGGATTATCAAAAGAATTCGACAAGAATAGCAATGTTATAACGCTTTTAGAGTATAATAATGACTTCCTCATAAGCAGGGAAAAAATAAACAGGAACGACAGCAAAGGACTAAAACAGGGACTATGGATTGACTTTTATCCGGGAGGCGGGAAAAAATGCGAAAAGACTTATAAGGACGACCTGCTATATGGTTATTATAAAGAATACGATACCCGGGGAAACCTTGTGCTGACAATGCTTTATGAAAACGGAGCCATTGTAAAATCGAGGATCGAAGATGAACCTGATGTTGAGATAGTAAACAAATATGATGATAATAATAAAATGATCTACAGCGGTCCGTATCGCAGTAAAATCCCGGTTGGAGTCCACCGCGAATTCGGTCAGGATGGAAAGGTTACAAATGCCTTTATCTATAACGATAACGGATTACTGATGTCGGAAGGAATTGTAGATGAAGCCGGGAACCGGAACGGTAAATGGAAAGATCTTTATACCGATAAAATAACAGAAGCTGAAGGAACATATACCGATAACAGGCGAACGGGTGTCTGGAAATTCTTTAACGCCTCCGGCAAGATGGAGCAAACAGGGTCGTACAATAACGGAAGGCCCGATGGCTTATGGAAATGGTACTATGATAACGGAGCTATTCTCAGGGAAGAAGAATATTTTCAGGGGCAGCGCGACGGGGCATTTACCGAGTATTCTTCAACGGGAGACATTATTGGTCAGGGCCAGTACTCTGACGGAGAGAAAAACGGCGAATGGAAATTCAAATCAGGCGATCTGACTGAAGAAGGAAAGTACATCATAGGGTTGAAAGACGGACAGTGGAAATCATACTATCCCGATGGTAAATTAAGATATAAAGGTAATTTTGTTCAGGGAAACCCCGACGGTCAGAATCTTTGGTATTTTGAAGACGGAAGAGTAAAGGAAGAACAGTTTTACCGCATGGGGCTGAGGCAGAAAACATGGAAAAAATTCAATGAGGAAGGTGTAGCCTTTATGATAATTACCTATAAGGACGATGTTGAAATTAATATAAACGGCGTTAAAATAAATCTTCCTGAAAGCAGTACAAAACTTATTAAATAGTTACTTTGCTCCATGGAAGAGAACCTGAATATCAGGAATGAGGAAATTTCTGCTGCGGAAAAAGAATTTGAAAAACAGCTCCGGCCGTTTACCTTCAGTGATTTTAAAGGGCAGCAGCAGGTAATAGATAATCTTACAGTTTTCGTTACTGCAGCAAAGCAAAGAAGTGAATCGCTCGACCATGTTCTGCTGAACGGACCTCCCGGTCTGGGAAAGACCACCCTGGCAGCAATAATCGCAAATGAACTTGGCGTTAACCTGAGAGTAACCTCGGGCCCCGTACTTGATAAGCCCGGCGACCTGGCCGGTCTTCTTACCAACCTTGAGGAGGGAGATGTGCTCTTCATCGACGAGATACACCGCCTCAGCCCGGTGGTTGAAGAGTATCTTTACTCTGCTATGGAAGATTACCAGATAGATATTATGATTGATAAAGGACCGAGCGCAAGAAGTGTACAGCTTACACTTAATAAATTTACATTGATCGGCGCTACTACCCGATCAGGTCTTCTGACCAGTCCACTCAGAGCTCGCTTTGGCATAAAATTCCATCTTGAATATTACGATCGAGACGTACTTTCGGGTATCGTAATGCGTTCCGCAGGCATACTCAATATTAAAATCGATGAAAAAGCTGCAGGTGAGATTGCAAAGAGAAGCAGGGGAACTCCCAGGGTGGCAAATCTTCTCCTCCGGAGAATCCGCGATTTTGCGCAGGTAAAAGGATCGGGAAAGATAGATCTTGAAATTACAAGATATGGGCTTGCTGCTCTCAACATCGATCAGTACGGCCTGGATGAAATGGACAACAGGATTTTATCAGCAATCATTGATAAGTTCAACGGAGGACCGGTAGGTATCACAACAATAGCCACTGCAGTTGGAGAAGAGAGAGGGACAATTGAAGAGGTATATGAACCATTTCTTATCAAGGAGGGCTTCCTGAAAAGAACACCAAGGGGCCGGGAGGCCACCGAACATGCATATAAGCATCTTGGAAAGCTTTTCGGGCGCGAAACAAACGGCACCCTCTTTTAACTCCGGAAATCAATTAAAGACATTACTGATCTTCTCAAGGCCTTTTTTGTTCAGGATCTTGATTTTTCGGCCGTTAAGCTCAACCAGCTTGTCAGTTTTAAATTCAGATAAAAGACGGATAACAGATTCCGTTGCGGTTCCGACAATATTTGCGAGCTCCTCGCGTGTAAGCGATATCTGCAGATAATTCTGCTCATCAAGGCCAAAATCATTCAGGAGCAGGAGTAAGATCTCAGCAAGACGCTCCCTGACTGTCTTCTGTGCAATGTCGGTAATGAATGAGTTTGCTTCGCCAAGCTCATGGCAGGCTAGTTTTAGAATCTCAAGAGCGTATGAAGAGTTGCTTTTTATAAGCGAAATAAGGATTTCAGAGGGGATGAAGCAAACCTGACAATCTTCAATGACCTTTGCAGAAGTGCATGCCACCTCGTTGCTCAGCACACTCCTGTAGGCAATAATATCTCCGGATTTGGCAAAGCGTATTATCTGTTCCTTTCCATCCAGACCTGTCTTGAAAACCTTTATAATTCCGTTGTGGATACAATAAAAACCACTTATCCTGCTGCCTTCTTTATACAGAATATCTCCCCTCCTGAACTGGCGGAACTCTTTCTCAAAATTGATCATGTCAACCTCTTCCCTGGAGAGATATTTGAAAAGAGACCCGGTTTCAAGTGCGCATTTATCACAGAAAGGAACCGATATATCATTCTGCTTCATTACCTATAATAATTATTGTGCAAATATTAACAATTGCTATGACAACAATGTTCAAAATGCTAAAAAGCACTCCTGAATTGCTCCAGGAAGCGGACATCATTTTCAAAATAGAGACGGAGATCATTTACCTGGTACTTGAGCATGGCCGGTCTTTCAATTCCCATTCCGAAGGCGAATCCGGTATATTTTCTGCTGTCGATATTACATGCCTCAAGGACAGCCGGATGAACCATTCCGCATCCAAGAACCTCCAGCCAACCTGTGTATTTGCAGACGTTACAACCCTTGCCCCCGCAGATTGTGCAGCTGACATCCATCTCAGCCGATGGTTCCGTAAAGGGAAAATATGAAGGCCGGAGACGGATCTCAGTTTTTTTCCCGTACATCTCTCTTGCAAAAAAGAGCAGCGTCTGTTTAAGATCGGCAAAAGAGACATTTTCATCAATATAAAGACCTTCGACCTGGTGAAAAATGCAATGTGCCCTTGCCGATATTGCCTCATTTCGGAAGACCCGCCCCGGAGAAATGGTCCTTATAGGGGGCTTCTGGCTCTGCATAACCCGCACCTGGACAGACGACGTATGCGTGCGGAGGAGAATATCATCAGGACTTGAATCTTCAGCCGAGAAACGAGAAATGTAAAATGTATCCTGCATATCACGTGCAGGATGTTCTGGCGCAAAATTCAGCCTGGTGAAAACATGATCATCATCCTCAATTTCAGGTCCCTCAGAAACAGTAAATCCTATTCTTTCAAAAATATTTATGATCTCATTTCTCATTATTGAAATGGGGTGCCGAGAACCGGTATTATATGGGAAAGAAGGGCGTGTAAGATCATTGACAAGAGATTTGTCATCCTCGGGCTGAAGCTGCAACTTAAGGGAATTGTATTTTTCTGCAGCAAGCTGCTTTAATAGGTTTAGCTTCTGCCCTATCTCTTTCTTTTCAGAAGGGAGAACATTTTTGAATTCCTCAAACAGGTCAGAGATCAGTCCTTTTTTACTGAGAAATTTCAGACGGAAAGACTCCAGCTCTTCATGGCCCTTTACTGACAAATCATTAATTTCAGCAAGCAGGTTGTTTATTTTATCAAGCATCTTTGAAAAGTAAGGGATTAATTTTTAATGATTTTAATTTTAAGGATCTTGACATCAGTAATCGGCTTATCTGCAGCATCAGTGCTGACGGCAGCTATCTTATCGACCACATCCAATCCTTCAGTCACTTCACCAAAAACAGTATATGTCTGATCAAGACGCGGAACTCCGCCAATACTTTTATAGACAGCACGCTGGTCGTCCGGAATTGTGTATCCGGGATTCGAGGCGAGGTAGTCGAACATTTTTACGGAAGCTTTTTCCTGTATCTCGCCGTCTGTAATAGGAACACCGGCCTTCCGGGCGCTGTCTCCAACCTCCCGGGTAAACATGTTGAACATTGCCTGTTTAAGATTGCTGTTTATTTTTTGTTCAGCCAGGAGGAGTTCATCATCGTTGAGAACAGTACCCTGAACAATATAAAAATGAGTGCCTGAGGATCTCATCTCCGGGTTTTCATCATTGCCTTCCCTTGCAGCAGCCAGGGCCCCTTTCCTGTGAAAGTATTCCTTCCGGAATTCTGCAGGAATTGTATAAGTATTCAGAGAATCCGCTGTTTTTGCAATTAGTACGGTGCGAGTAACCGGATCGCCGGCCTGTATCATGAATTTATTGATGACACGATGGAAAGAAATTCCCTCGTAGAAGCCCGAATTAACGAGTTTAAGAAAGTTATCGCGGTGAAGCGGAGTATTGTCATATAACCTGAGCTTGATGTCTCCAAGGCTTGTTTTCATAAGAACAATACTATTTTCATTCCCGCCGGGAGTGCCGCAGGAAAGTGTTATACAAAAGAAGGAAAAGGTAAATATTCTCACCAGTAATTTGTTCATGAATATTTTCTTTTGGTTAATAATGTTCTGCAAATCTGTATGCAAAGATATTTAACTTTGGCCGATCATAAAATAATGATTTTTAATTCTCGTCGTTTTATTGAATCTGCAGCCTTTTATCAGGCAATTGCCATACTGCGGGAAAAGAAATTAATCTTAAAGTGAACGAAGTCAAATCACTGGCAAAGCAAACATTAGTTTACGGGCTTGGAACGATTGTTCCGCGCTTTTTGAACTATGCGGTTCTGACACCATTTTATACCCGGATATTCACCAATACCAGCGACTATGGCGTAGTTACAGAATTGTACGCCTGGATGGTTCTGCTGCTCGTTATTCTTACTTATGGTATGGAGACAGGATTCTTCAGGTTTGCTCAAAAAAGCGACAATCCCGACAGGGTATACAGCACAGCGATGATAAGCCTTCTGGCAACTTCATTGCTTTTTGTTCTGCTTGTGAATGTCTTCATAAATCCTGTCGCTTCTGTCATGAATTATAAAGAGAACCACGATTATATAAGGATGTTTGCTGGGATAGTGGCGATTGACGCCATTACAGCAATTCCATTTGCAAGGCTGAGAAGGGATAACAGACCAGGGCTCTTCAGTGCCATCAAAATCACAAATGTCGTTGTATCTCTTTGCCTGGTGTTTTTCCTGCTTAAAATAGCACCCGGAATTTATGCAGGAAGCCATGGATGGTTCAGGTCGGTTTATAATCCTGAGTACAAGGTTGGGTATGTATTTCTTGCAAACCTTATCTCCAGCGGGGTGACGCTCGTTCTGCTGCTCCCTCTGATGGTGAATGTAAAATTTATCTTCGATGCATCTTTATGGAAAAGTATGATAGGTTATTCATTCCCTCTTTTGCTTGCCGGACTAAGCGGTTCGATAAACGATGCTCTGGATAAAATCATATTAAGACGACTGGTTGGAGAAGGTGATGGACTATCGGTTGTAGGTAAGTATGGCGCGGCTTATAAAATTGGTGTTCTTATGGCTCTTTTTATACAGATGTTCAGATTTGCCGCAGAACCATTTTTCTTTGAAAGGGCAAAACATGCGAATGCAAAGGAGACATATGCTTTCGTGATGAAATATTTTGTCATAACAATGCTAATAGTATACCTTGGAATCAATTTGTATATATCTGCCATTCAGTATATTGTAGGGTCTAACTATCGCGAGGCTATGATAGTTGTGCCTATAATAAGCATGGGATACCTGCTTTACGGCATATACATTAATCACAGCATCTGGTACAAGCTTAATGACCTGACAATTTATGCCGTTTATATAACTATAGTCGGAGCAGCGATAACAGTGCTTATAAATCTTCTTCTGGTTCCTTCCTTTGGGTATATGGCATCTGCCTGGGCACATATAGCTTCTTACGGGGCAATGCTTATAATGTCATTTATATTTGCAAGGAATCATTTTAAGATTGAATATGATATGAAATCACTCCTTCCCTATTTCATCATAGCAATAGGAATGGTTCTGTTCAGACAGTTCTATCATTATCATAACCTGGTAACAGAACTATCCATCAATACTGTTTTTATCATTGTCTTTATATTATTTTCGCAGTATAAAGACAAGACTCTTTCTGTATTTTTAGGAAAATAGAAAAATGAATAGAATTATAAATATTATTTTGGCATTGACCCTTATAGGTTTGTCATTATCATCTTGTGGGAAAAAATTTACCCCGGCTCATTTTTCGGGACAGAAAGAAAGTTCTTACGACTCTGCTGCGCTCGATTATGTGTATATTGAAGCAATTAAGCAAAAGCTTCTGGGGAATGCCGGTGATGCAATAAAATTGTTGGAACAATGTATTAAGGCTCAACCATCAAATGATGCGGCATATTTCCAGATAGCACAGATACTTATGAGTATGGGAGATATCAACAATGGAAAGAAATACGGATTAAAAGCATATGCAATTAACCCAGAGAACTCCTGGTATTCGATTATGCTGGCAGGTACGTATTACCAGGAAAAGAATCTGGACAGTGCGATTATTTTTTATGAGAAAGCGGTAAAGGGATTCCCTGAGAAGGAAGATCTTCAGATGAACCTTGGAAACCTTTATGCGGAGAATAAGAAGTACGATAAAGCTATTCTGATATTTGATAACCTCGACAGGAAATATGGAATAAATGAAACGTCAACAGTTTCAGCGATTAAGGTATTAATGGCAGACGGAAAGTATGGAGAAGCTGAAGAAAAAACTAAACAGCTTATTGAGAAATATCCTGATGTAATTCTTTATAACGGACTTCTGGCTGAGATATACAGCAGCAATGGAGAAAGCGGCAAGGCTGCGGAAGTATATAAAAGACTGATGGAAAAAAGCCCGGATAGCCCGGATACACAACTCTCACTCTGCAACTTCCTTATTAATCAGAAAGATTATGAAGAACTGTTACTGCTTCTTAACAAGGTTATATTAAATAATGATATATCAAGAGAAGAGAAATTAGAATTATTTTCTAAAATAATAGAAACGCCGGAGCTTATTGAGAAAAAGGGAAATGAACTGCAGTTGTCAAGCATGATAATGGAAGCAGAGTACAAGGATGATGATATAGTTTTGATGCTGAGGCCTGAAATCCTGACAGCCAGAAAAATGCTTAAGAACGCAGCTGAGAGACTTGAAGAGATAATAATAAGCAGACCTGATAATTATTATGCATGGGAGAAGCTGCTCTTTGTTTACCTTGAAGAAAAAGATTATAAAGATCTTCAGGAAAAAGGTGAAATATGTGCTACGAAATTTAACAGATCATTCCCGGCTAAAATACTTTATGCAAGTGCTGCAACCGAAAACAAACAATATGATATAGCTCTTGAAGAATTGAGAAAAGCAAATATTCTTGCGGGAGAGGATACTGATATGCTCTTACAGGTACTCTCATTGAAGGCCGATGTTTATTACCGGAAAAAGGAATATGATAATGCTTTCAGGACATTTGACGAAGCACTTAAAAACAATTCCGGCGACCTGACTATCCTGAATAATTATGCATATTACCTTGCTGAACAAAACATGAGGCTCAAAGATGCCGAGATTATGTCAAGAAAAGTGATTGAAAAAGAGAAAGACAATACAACATTTCTGGACACATATGGCTGGGTATTGTATAAAAGAGGAAAAATTAATGAGGCAGCAAGAATTATGCAGTCGGTGATTAATAGTGGTAAAGAGCCCGATGCAGAATGGTACGAACATTATGGCTATATCCTGAAAAAGAAAAAAGATTGTGGCGATGCTGTTACTAACTGGAATATAGCCTTAAAACTGGATTCTTCAAAAATTAACTTAATAAAGGAAATTGAGAATTGTCAAAAAGGTCACTGATATTGATTTTATTAATTGTATTGTCCGGGTGTTCTGCTGTGAATAAAGGAAAAACCAGGATGATAAATACATCATTAGAATCGAGATCTGATATAGGAGAGACGAGAAAACATAACCTGTCAAATAATGACTTTAATGTTAAACGGGCAGATGTAGTTTTAAATGTTGACGGTGATGAACAAAAATTCATTGCATCTTTTAAATATAAGCTTCCCGGAATATGGCTGATAAGCATGAAAAGCAATACGGGAATTGAAGCAGCGAGAGTCTGGATAACTGCTGACACTGTGCTGATAAATGACAAGCTGCATAAAAAGCTCTATTATGGAAAGAGCAGCACTTTGGAAGAAAAGTATGGGATAGCAGTTAGGGCAATTCCGGTTCTGATGGGTGATTTTATAGAAGCAGATAGAAAAATTGACAATTCGATTGACTGCATTGAAGGGGTAGATGAGGAAGTGGCACAATTTGAAAACTTTAGAGTGGAATACGTGATAAGTTGCAGGGAAAATAAGATATTAGAATCGAAAATACTTCGCCCAGACAAAAACACGATGCGAATTAATTATTATAAAACAAAGAAGGATGGTAATCAAAAATACCCGACTAAAATTATATTTACAGATTCAGAGGCGAATAATATTATGGAAATAAAGATCAGGGATATTGATTTTAATAATATTGACAAATTAGGTTTTATTCCGGGAAAGGGGTATGAGAAAGTATTGCTGAAGTGAGGTTAAGAATATTATTTAATATTATTCTATTAAGCTGGTTCGCCACTGTTACAGGACAGACAAGAAGTGAATTAGAAGACAAACGGAGGAAAACGCTGGAAGAAATCACCTATGTCGACAATCTGCTTAAAAACACAGAGCAAGAAAAAAGTGCAAGCATAAATTCGCTGAGAATACTAGGTAACAAAGTTAACCTGAGAGAGACCATTATTTCAGGGATGGGACAGGAAATAGGGCTTCTGAATGAAAGAATAGATATTAATCTACTCGCTATTGATTTGATGGAAAGCGATTTAGTGGTTTTGAAGGAAGATTATTCGAGGACAATTGTTAATTCATATAAATCAAAAAAGATCAACCCGGAAATAGTTTACATTTTATCAGCAAGAGACTTCAACCAGGGATATAAAAGATTGAAATACTTGCAACAAGTATCAAAATTCAGAAGAAATGAATCAGAGATAATTTCAGAACTAAAACTTGAAATTGAAGGAACTAAGGAGAGGCTGGAAAACGACCTTGGAAAGATTTCCGATTTGCGTCACAAGGAGGTGCAGCAAAAGGAGCTTCTGCAGGGAGAACAGCAGAGGAAGCAAAAGCTTGTAAAGAGCCTGGGGAAAAAAGAAAGGCAGCTAAAGAAAGAACTGGATCAGAAAAAATTAGTTGCAGACAGAATTGAACGGGAGATAGCAAGAATAATAGAAGAAGAAAGAAAGAAAACCAGTAAAAATGAACTTACTCCTGAACAAAAATTAATCGGAGATGATTTTTCTGTAAATAAAGGAAGATTGCCCTGGCCGGTAGAAAAAGGAATAATAACAAGTCATTTCGGAGTGCACCAGCACCCGGTATTGAAATATGTTACTGAAAACAATTTTGGGATAGAAATTACAAGCTCAGGAAAGACTTCAGCTAGGAGTATCTTTAAAGGAGAAGTAACCGCCATCACTGCAATTTCAGGAGCTAATATGACAGTTATAATAAGACACGGAAATTTTCTTTCAGTATATACAAACCTTATAAATATTAAAGTTAAGAAAGGAGACAAAGTAGATACGAAGCAGGTCATTGGAGAAGTATTTCAAGACCCTTCTGCCAACTATAATGCTACGATAAAATTTATGATCTTTGAATCAAAATACGTTGATCCTGAAATTTGGATAGCAAAAAACTGACAAGTACTGAAACAAATTTAAAATTATTAAGTATAAAGAATCTAATTTGCAGATATGCTGAAACAGCTTATAATCGAATCGGATATAGCCAATCTTACAAAGGTTGAAAATGCGATTGATTCGTTGACGAATGAAATTGGAATAAGTAAGGATAGTTACGGAAAAATAATGGTGGCAGTTATGGAAGCAGTAAATAATGCAATTATCCATGGGAACAAAGCCGATCTGAAAAAAAAGGTTGAAATTGAATTCAAGAGTGAAAGAAGAAATTTAAATGTATCTGTAACAGATGAGGGAAAGGGGTTCAAGCCGGGAGAAGTACCAGACCCGACCAGGCCTGAAAATATTGAGGAAATAAGCGGAAGGGGAATTTTTTTAATGTCAAAGCTTGCAGATGAAATTGAGTTTAACAGGAAGGGAAACAATGTAATATTGAAATTTAAAAATATAGTACCTTGAAGAAAAGGATATTTTATGATGGAATAAAATACAGACTAAGGAATAGCAGGAAGATTCTGAAATTTATTGAGAAGGTTATCAGGGAATACAGAAAACCCAATGGTAACCTTTCTTTTATTTTTATGAGCGATAATGAAATTATTAAAATCAACAGGGAATTTCTGAAACATAATTTTTTTACTGATGTTATAGCTTTTGATTATGGAAGTGGAGATTTACTGGAGGGAGAAATTTATCTGAGCATTGAAACAATTAGAAAAAATGCCAATAACTATAAAGTTAGTTTAAAAGATGAGGTTCTGAGAGTAATGATCCACGGGACCCTACACATTTGTGGATTTAAAGACACAACAACAGAAGAGAAGGAAAGAATGAGAGAATTGGAAAATAAATGGCTTATGGAATCAGGAGACTAGATATATGGATTTCAAATACGATATAATTGTTGTAGGAGGGGGACATGCAGGGTGCGAAGCGGCCCATGCTGCAGCAAAAATGGGGGCAAACACATTGCTGGTAACTATGGATATGACCAAGCTGGCTCAAATGTCATGCAACCCTGCCATGGGAGGTATTGCAAAAGGTCAGATAGTAAGGGAAATAGATGCGCTTGGGGGACTTAGCGGAGTTGTAACTGACAAAAGTATGATCCAGTTCAGGATGCTGAACAAATCAAAAGGACCTGCTATGTGGAGTCCCAGGGCACAATGCGACAGGCAAAAATTTACCAGTGAATGGAGGAAAGAACTGGAGAAAACGGATAATCTTCATATATGGCAGGAACAGGCAAAACTATTATTGATTGAAAACGGAAATGTAACAGGAATAGAAACATCATTCGGGACAAAGTTATTTGGGAAAGCAGTGATACTGACAAACGGGACCTTTCTTAACGGATTAATGCATGTAGGGCTTAAAAAGATTAAAGGAGGAAGGTCAGGAGATCCTGCATCGTCAGGGCTAAGTGAGCAGTTAGCAGGGATGGGCTTTTTGGTTGAAAGGATGAAAACAGGGACCAGCGCAAGGATTGATGGAAGAACAATAGATTTTAGTTCAATGACTGAACAAAAGGGAGATGAGGAGGGGAAATCATTTTCTTATTTGTTCAATGACTTAAGGATTGAGGATCAAAAAAGCTGCTTTATAACGCATACAAATAAAGAAGTGCATGAAGAGCTGAAAAAAGGAATGGAATTCAGCCCGCTTTATACTGGTAGAATTAAAGGAATAGGTCCAAGGTATTGTCCAAGTATAGAGACTAAAATTATTACATTTAAAGATAAAGAGTCACATCAGCTCTTTATTGAACCCGAAGGCAGGGATACTATTGAATATTATGTAAATGGTTTTGCAAGCAGCCTGCCACTGGAGACGCAGATAAATGCATTAAGAAAAGTAAAAGGACTGGAGAATGTTGAAATATTCAGACCTGGTTATGCTATAGAGTATGATTTCTTCCAACCGACTCAACTGAAAAACACACTTGAAACTAAGAAAATAAGAAATCTTTACTTCGCTGGTCAGATTAACGGAACTACAGGATATGAAGAAGCAGCAGCGCAAGGATTAATGGCTGGAATCAATGCTACTTTGAAATTCAAGGGAGAGGAAAAATTTGTCCTGGGAAGAGACGAGTCTTATATTGGCGTTTTAATTGATGACCTGGTAAACAAAGGTGTCGATGAACCTTACAGGATGTTCACTTCAAGGGCAGAATACAGAATTTTGTTAAGACAGGATAATGCAGATGAAAGGCTGACAAGAAAGGGGTTTGAGATTGGACTTGCAGATAAAGAAAGAGTAACAGTGCTGGAAGAAAAGGAAAGGATGGTGGATGAAGTAATTGAATTGCTTAAAAGAGAAAGCCTGGATCCAAAGAAAATTAATGGATTGCTTATTGAGAAAGGGACAGATGAGATTAAACAGAAAACTAAAGCTGTAAATTTAGCTGCAAGGCCTCAGATTGAATTAAGAGAGTTAATTGAAAAGATTGAAGGATATGAAAAGCTTTCAGCCATTGGATCTGATAGATTTAATGAAATCGCAGAATCTGCAGAAATAAAAATTAAGTATGAAGGATATATTTCGAGAGAAAAATCAATGGCAGAAAAGATAAAAAGATTGGAGAATTTAAAAATTCCAGAGGAAACAGATTATAGTGAACTGATTTCAATTTCTACAGAAGGACGGCAGAAGCTTGAAAAAATAAAACCAGAAAATATTGGACAAGCTGGAAGAATAAGCGGCGTATCGCCGTCTGATTTATCTATTCTGCTGATGTACCTCGGCAGATAAAATGTTCCACGTGGAACATTTATTTATAATTTTAATATATATTTTATGAAAGAGCAAGAATTGGTTATAGATATTCATAAAAGGTAGACCTATTCTGCAATCATTATATTTAGTAACAGAAAGATTGAAAGGATTGAAAGAAGCAGTAAAGAGTCAAACTCATTAATAATACCAGGACTAATAGATTCACATATTCATATAGAAAGTCCTATGGTTACACCTGGTTCGTTTGCTTTAAAAAGTGTTTCACGTGGAACAACAGGTGTTGTTCCTGACCCACAATAGGTGATGATATAACTTATTATATAGAATTTACAAGTTTTTAATATGGAAAACACATTTGTTTATTATTACCTAAATTTGATTATTATTCTTGGAAAGTAAGGAAAATTCTTATAACACAACATGCATGACAACAAGTAAAATTGATTTTTTAAAAGGATTTATAAGGACAATAGATGATTATCCAATTAAGGGAGTTTCTTTTAAGGATATTTCTCCATTGTTGGCCGATGTAAAGGCTATGAAAATAGCTTCTGAATGTTTAGCTCAAACATTACCAAATAAAATTATTTCTTCAGTAATGGCCATTGAATCAAGAGGTTTTATTTTTGGTTCAGTCCTTTCTATAGTTAATAATGCTTCATTTATTATGATTAGAAAAGCTGCAAAGCTTCCACCTGTGATTTCTAATGTGTTTTTTGATTCAAAATCGGAATATTCAAAAGAGAAATTAGGTTTTAATTCATCTTATTTGAGTAAAGGAATAATTTTAATTCATGATGATGTTTTGGCTACTGGAGGGACAGTTAAATCAGTTGTCGAAGCTTTAATAAATAAATGCGGAATTAATTCTTCAAATATTTATTTGTCATTTTTAGTAGAATTGTCTTTTTTGAAAGGAAAGCATAACTTATTAGATGAAGATATTATTCCAGAAACACATATAAAATCTTTAATAGTATATTAATTTATACCTTTAAAAAAGCTTTATGTACACACGTGATTGACTCTCTCATTTATGGCCTTGCTGGTAATCCCCGAGCTGAAGCTCAGCGATAAAGGCCTCTTCGACGGACGGCAGTTCAGACATGTCACATTATTTGTTGATCAAACCTAATACAACACCCCGTTAATTTATTAACAGATAGATAATTAATAACAAGGTTATTCCGAGCGGAGCGAAGCAATCCGCTTATATATTTACTACCTTTGATTCATGCCAGTAAACCATAAAGAAATATTACCATTAGTTCCCGACAAGCCCGGCATTTACCAGTTCATGGACTCTTCCGGAAATATTATTTATGTTGGGAAGGCTAAAAACCTGAAAAAGCGCGTTTCTTCATATTTCACAAAAACCCAATCAGGGAAGACGACGGTCATGCTTAAAAAAGCAGCTGAAATCAGGCATATGGTAGTCGACAATGAATCAGATGCACTCTTACTTGAGAACAACCTGATTAAGAAACACCAGCCCAGGTATAACATACTGCTGAAAGACGATAAGACATACCCCTGGATCTGCATAAAAAACGAACCGTTTCCGAGAGTTTTCAGCACCAGGAATACCATCAGGGACGGCTCTTTGTACTTCGGTCCATATACCTCAGGCCTGATGGTTAAAACCCTGGTAGACCTAGTGAGGCACCTTTATAAGCCGAGGACATGTATGCTGAATCTTACACAGGGAAACATATCAGCCGGTAAATTCAAACCTTGTCTAGAATACCATATAGGCAACTGTCTGGCGCCATGCATTGGCCTTCAGACAGAGCAGGAGTATGCTGAAAACATACAGCAGCTTAAATATATCCTGAAAGGAAATATTTCAACTGTTTCTGACCATCTTAAACAGGCAATGATGAATTATTCTGCAGGGCTTCAGTTCGAAAAAGCGCAATTGGTCAAGGATAAAATCGATCTGCTGTCGAAGTATAGGAGCCGCTCAACCATTGTCAGTACGACTATTAATAATATCGACGTCTTTGCAATGAGTCAGGACATCGACAACTCATATATTAACTACCTCAAAGTGGTCAATGGAGCTGTTATACAGGCATTTACACTTGATATTAAGAGCCGTCTTGATGAAGAAAAGGAATCTCTGCTGAGCTTTGCTATTACAGAGATAAGACAAAGATTATCAAGCGATTCGCCAGAAATTATTGTGCCATTTAAACCAGATATTCTTCTTGAAAAAATCAAATATACAGTTCCTGTCAGAGGCGACAAGATGAAGCTGCTCGAACTCGCTGCCCGGAATGCTGCTTATTATAAACTCGAGCAGCGCAATAAGCATGAGGTTGTCAGGCCTAAAGACCGCACCGGTAAAAACCTGGAACGGCTGAAATCAGATCTTCACATGGCGGAGCTGCCTTTGCACATTGAGTGTTTTGACAATTCAAACATAATGGGCAGTAACCCTGTGGCAGCATGCGTGGTTTTCAGAAATGCAAAACCCAGCAAAAAGGATTATCGCCATTTTAACATAAAAACAGTTACCGGACCCGATGATTATTTATCAATGGAGGAGGTAATTTTCAGACGATATAGAAGAATGATTGAAGAGAATCAGAAACTGCCTCAGTTGGTTATTATAGATGGGGGAAAAGGGCAACTGTCCTCAGCAGTGAAAAGTCTCGAAAAGCTTGGTTTAAAAGATAAGCTGACAATTATCGGAATTGCAAAAAAGCTCGAAGAGATATATTTTCCGGGAGACTCTGTTCCACTCTACCTGGATAAAAATTCAATCAGCCTGAAAATAATTCAGCAATTAAGAAATGAAGCTCACCGGTTCGGAATAAATTTTCACAGGGAAAAACGATCATCCGGGATGACAAAATCGGAATTGGATAAAATAAGCGGTATAGGAATCAAAACAAAAGAAATATTATTGAAGAAAATAGGTTCGATCGATAAAATTAAAAAGAGCTCCTTCGGGGAGCTCGAAAAACTCATCGGAACCAAAAAAGCAGAGATCATTACCCGATACCTCGAAAATTAACGCTGGTTTCCACGTGGAACAATACCAATATTAAGTCAGCTTAAATGTCATAAATACAATTAAATAACCCCGATTACCTTTGGTTTTAACTTAGTGAGAATTGAATATTTTAAGTGCGATGGGCGTGGGGACATGAATTTTTGATCAGGGAGAGCCCTTTTCTCGAACAAATGAAGATTTTGTTCTAAAATACATTCAACATATAAAGCAGGAAGAAAATTTAATTATGATTTAGTCTTTGATGGAGTTCTTTAGAAATATCCGTTGACCCGGCAGTAAAAAATCCAGTCATACCAATTGATTCGGCAACAATAACATTTTCTTCAATGTCGTCGATATAAAAACATTCATAAGTCCGCAGATCGTATTTTTCAAGAAAGACATTGAAAATTGCCGGGTCGGGTTTTGAAAAATGGACATCTGCTGATATTATTCCGCCATCAAAATATTCAAAGAGAGTATAACCTCTTTTTACCTCATCAAAAATATCAGCCGGGAAGTTGGAAAGATAATATAGCATGTAACCCTCTTCTTTTAATCCAGGAAGGATTTTGATAGTATCATCAAGGGAAAACATGATAGCTGTGCGTTTATTAAAAATAAGGGCTATTTCCTGCTTTGTGAGCGAAGATTTTTCTGCAATGCAGTCAATTGCCTCTCCGGGAGTCAGATCGCCGTTATCAAGAAGCAGCCACTCTTTACTCCAAAAAACATCGGAAAGGATTATTTGCCTTTTTATAAGGGGATAATTATTCTTTTCAAGATACTCCGAAGGGTGGAAGCTGATAAGAACATTTCCGAGATCGAAAATAATGTTCCTGATCATATCAGGGGTTCTTCATGCTTATGGGTTGTCCGGTTGCCTCGAGAACGTTCCACCACAATTCGCCTTCAACATCGATCTTTTTGCGTTTTGCAACCGCCATCGGAATTGGAATGAGTGTAAATTCATAATTCCAGTAGCCGACGACAAAATCAGTCTTCCCTGCTACTGCTGCGTGAACTGCGTTTTGTGCAAGCAGGTTGCAGAACTTGCTGTCGTTTGCATTTGCCGGTGCGCTTCTGATAATATAGCTTGGGTCGATATATTTGATAGAATATGGAAAACCTTTTGAATCGAATTCTTCTTTTATCTTTTCCTTAAGATATATTCCGATATCCTTATGTTTTATATTCCCCGATGCATCCTTCTGCAAATCCTTTGATTCGAACAGATCCTGTCCGGCGCCTTCTGCAACAACTATTACTGCATGATGCCTTTCTTCGAGCCTCTTCCTGAGAACTTTAAGGAATCCGCGGATCCCGTAGAGTTCAAAAGAAATCTCCGGGACCAGAACGAAATTCACCTCCTGGATAGCAAGTGCAGCGCTGGCTGCAATGAATCCCGAATCGCGGCCCATAAGCTTCACGAGGGCAATGCCGTTATATGCTCCCTGTGCTTCATTGTGTGCATTCCCGATTATATCATTTGCTATTGAAAAAGCAGTCTCAAAGCCAAATGATTTCTGGATAAGGTCAATGTCGTTGTCAATTGTTTTAGGAATACCGGCAACGCCTATTTTCAGTTTTCTTTTTACAATTTCTTCATGAATAGAATGCGCGCCACGCAAAGTTCCATCGCCTCCGATGCAGAAGAGAATATTGACATTCAGAATCTCGAGAGTATCGACTATCTCTTTTACATCCTGGTCCCCGCGAGACATTCCCAGGAAGGATCCCCCGGAAAGATGTATATCGTTAACCATCGGTGCTGTAAGTTCCACAACAGGGTGATTGTATTTTGAGATGAAGCCCTCAAAGCCATATTTGATCCCCAGGATCCTGCTTACCCCATACCTGTAATAGAGCTGATTGACAAGAGCACGTATGACATTGTTGAGTCCCGGGCACAAACCTCCGCATGTAACAATAGCCACCTTTGTCTTGGCGGGCTCGAAGAAAATTGTCTCTTTAGGCCCTGCTTTCTCAAAGGAAACCGGCATCACACCATTCTTTTTGCACTTTTCAAACGACTCAAGAGTTACTTCGTAAAGGATCCTCTCGTCGTCGTTGACAAATTTATAAACAGGACTATCGGCCCGCTGACTCTGCTTTAAAGGAGTAAGCACATTCCCTTTTCCGAGTGTGGTAATCAGAAAATCCTCATATTCCATTTTTCAAAAAGTTGAATTATTAAATAGAAACCATGAATACAACAGGTTCAACAGAATTCAAAATTAGTTAATTTTTTGAATGATTGACAACTATGATTACCTGCAGAATTCAGATAATCTGTTTGATTCTTCCTACAAGTCCGCTCTCGAGCATCACTTTTATTCCATGAGGATGAACGGGAGAGGAGGTAAGCACTTCCTTGACCCTTCCCCCGGTAAGCCTGCCTGTCCGCTTATCTTCCGTAAGCTCAACCATCACTGATATTCCCGGCATGATATCCGCCCTTCGTGTTCCGTCCATCTCTAAAGAATCTTAAATGAAAATAATTTTTGTTTCAAAACCAAGGGCACAATTATAGAGAATTTCCCGCAGAGAAACCACTCGATTATACTAAAATTGATGAACAGTTGAAATAAAGTGATCAGGGGGAAAAAGCAGGGGATTGATAAATTGTAAAAATCGCAGAATTGTTGAAATAAACTCAGAATAAGGAAACTGGAAGTACAATCAGCCCCGGGTTCCCCTAACTTTAAGCTTTATCCTGTAGAGCCCTTTGCTGGCAGTGATGTACAAGCTTTTAAAGTCCTTATCGCCAAAACAGACATTTGCCGTCCAGCTTTCGGGAACTGGGATGTTGCCGACTCTCTTACCGGTTTTATCAAAAACAGTAACTCCTGTCCCGGTAAGGTAAATATTCCCTTCGGAATCGAGAGTCATCCCGTCTGATCCCATTTCGCAAAAGAGTTTTTTCTCCGATAATGAACCATCCGGATTTATTGAATATGACCAAGTTTTATTGTCCCGGATGTCTGCAACGTAAAGTGTTTTCCCATCAGGAGTGCCGACTATTCCATTAGGCTGGACAAGATCATCGGCAACCCGGATAACTGTTTTATGAGCAGGTTCAAGGTAATAGACACATTGTTTGTCCTGCGGCATTTTATCATGATCCCACCATGTTCGTTTATAAAAAGGATCAGTGAAATATATTCCGCCGTCAGGTCTTATCCATAGATCATTCGGGCCGTTGAGCATGATGCCGTTATAATTTGTCACAACCACCTCGACCATTTTCCCCGGAGTGATCTTCCATAGCTCGTCTTTATTGTCGGCACAGGCCCACAGGTTTCCTTCATTGTCGAAAGCCATACCGTTCGACCTTCCGGCAGGCTGCATGAAAACCGATAAACCGGTTTTTGTATTCCAGACCATTATCCTGTCGTTAGGCTGGTCGGTGAAATAGACATTGCCTTTTGCATCGGCCGACGGTCCCTCGGTGAACAGGAACCCTTCAGCAAGTTTTTCAAGCTTCGCCCCCGGTATGATGATTTTGCTGACACCTTCGTCCTGGGCTACAATGAATGGTAAGCCTATCATTGAAAAAATGAAATAAAACGCGAATCTTTTCATGAAAGGATATTTTGAACTTTCTAACTATTTTTTGTCTTCTTTGAGTGTTCTGAGAGCCGTCTCAATTCTGGAAATATAATTGTCAATCTGCTCAGGCTTTTCGAATCCGGCAATAATCATATCGACGGTTCCCAGGCCAAGAACATATTTCAGCGACTGGTCAATTTTATCAGAATCATTGCGAAAATTTCCATTACCGATGAGCTTCATGCCAATAACCCCTTTACCGGAGGCATGAAGTTTCTTAATTACAAGGATAACTTTTTCAGGATCTTTAGAGTCCATTGCCACACCAAAAGGATTGATCCTGACATGGACCACATCAACCCAGGGACTTGCAGCAGCGGCCTCCATTGCTTCAAGGGAGTGAACCGAGACTCCATGAGCCCTGATGATCCCCCTGACTTTAAGATTCTCCAGAATATCCATCTGTTTTTTGTACTCATCTGTCCATCCCGCGCTGGTCATGCAGTGTATCTGGATCATATCAACATAGTCAGTTTCCAATTCCTTTCTGAAACGGTCAACGACAATATCAGCTCCGGGCCTTTCAGGCTCTGGTATTCCTCCCTGGGCGACCCAGATCTTGGAACTCAGGGTATAACTATCGCGGGATATGCCCTTAAGGGTCTTGGCCACAAACGGATGAGTGCCATAACTGTCGGCACAATCGAAAAACCTGATCCCGGATTCATACGCTTGGCGGATAACGGATTCTGCCGTTCCTGCCCTGGTTATTGCGGAGGTCCGGTTGTAGCCATTAAAACCGGTTCCCATCCCGAGAAGAGTGGTTTTTATACCGCTATTTCCAAGTGCGACTTTCTGCAAAGGATCGGCCGGAATCCTGTAAGGGCTTGCAGATAGATTACGTAACGGATTCCCCAATACTATTGCTCCGGCTCCAAGGGCAACAGCCGAAACAAACTGCCTGCGGGTTATTCTTTTTTTAGGCATATCTGATGAATTTTATCGGATCAATTGCTTTTCTGTCTCTTCTTTTTTAAGGATCATTTCAGAACCGTTATTTTCAGATTTGACGGGTGAGCAGATTCATGATAAATCCGCATAGTAGCTTTCTGGAAATCACTTTCAGAGCAGGAGTAAATATCAACAAATTTCTGGGGATTCCTGTCGACAAGCGGGAACCAGGAATTCTGAACCTGGATCATGATCCTGTGACCCTTTTTAAATGTATGGGCCACATCCGGGATTGAATATTTCACTTCGGTGATCTTTCCAGGGACAAAAGGCTGGGGTTTTTCAAAGCTGTTCCGATAACGGCCCCTGAACACCTCTCCGCGCACCAGCATCTGGTACCCGCCAAGCGGAACTTTCACAGTCTGATCAGGATCTGCTTTGGTTTCAGGAGGCAGGACATCAATAAGTTTGACAATAAAGTCAGCATCAGTTCCGGTAGTTGAAACAAAAAGATCGGCAGTCAGCGGACCGGTAAGAGTGATATCTTCAGTGAGCGCACCTGTCTGGTAAACCATAACGTCAGGTCTGCGTGATGCAAATCTCTGGTCATCAGTCATGTAGGCGGTCGTTCTGCGGGAATGGATATCTTCAGTATATGGAACCGGGTGCATCGGGTCAGATATATATTCGTCGTAACTGGTTTTTAACGCGGGAGCAGAGAAAGAGGCATTTTCTCCGGCCATGAAATAGATGTTCTTTTCAGCCACGTTTTCGGGGGGCCAGGTATTAAAGCTTCTCCATTCATTTGAACCTGTAACAAATATTGTTGCTTCCTGAATATCAAGAGCCCCTTTGCCCATCAGGTAATAGTCAAAGAAATTAACCTCTTCTTCCTGAAATTTCTGATTTGCATCAAGGCCCCAATATATATTACCTACGTTTGTGGCCCTGCCAAACATCCACTGACTATGATACCAGGGTCCCATTATAAGGTAATTTTTTGTCGAAGGAGGATTTTGTTTTTCAATTGACTGGTAAGTATGCAGGGTTCCGTACAGATCTTCTGCGTCAAACCAGCCGCCGACAGTCATGACTGCCGGGGTCACATTTTTCAAATATTGCTGTGGATCGCGCGATTTCCAGAAATCATCATAATCAGGATGCGCAAAGGTCTCTTTCCACCACCTGACGCTGTCCCCGAAATATTTCGGGGACAGGTTCCTTATTGCTCCGGCAGAAAGAAAAAACTCGTAATTATCCGGAGTAGGCCATACAAAATTTTGATTTCCAGTTCTTGTTGGCGCCCTTCGCGGCTGGCCGAACCAGAAATCGAACGGAAAACAGTCGAGAAGGAAAAAAGCTCCGTTATGATGAACATCATCGCCGATAAACCATGCAGTGACCGGGGCCTGCGGTGAGACCGCCTTCACTGCAGGATGAGCATTTATTATACCCATTGTTGAATAGAAACCGGGATATGAAATGCCAAATATGCCAACGTTTCCGTTATTGTTTTTTACATTTTTAATGAGCCAGTCAACAGTGTCCCAGGTGTCGGTAGATTCATCAATATCCTTATTGCTTTTTTTATCAGGAACTACCGGACGGATATCCTCATAAACGCCTTCGGACATAAATTTTCCGCGGACATCCTGGAAAACCATTATATAGTTTTCCCTGGTAAACCGGGAATACATCTGTACATAGCTGTTGTATCTATCCGGACCGCCACCCTCTATGTCGTAGGGAGTCCGGTTTATGAGGATAGGATGTTTTACCGAATCGTTTTTGGGAGTATAGACGGAAGTGAAAAGTCTTACTCCGTCGCGCATAGTTATATAGACCTCCTGCTTGTCGTACTTATCTCTTATCTGGTTGCCGGTTTGTGGTAAAATATAAGATGACAGAAGAAACGTGAAAACCATTGTTAATGCAAGTGGTTTTAAAAGTTGTTTTCTCATATTCAATACAGTTTAAAGCATTTATAATTCAGACCGACAAATCACCCTTTTAATAAAAAGTGGAAAATCAATCATTCAATCCCAGCTTTGGTATCAGATCTCCGGGGGCAACAGGCTTGCCGTTTTTTGTTGCGACAGCAACGACGGATGCTTTCACGATTAGTTTCTCATCAGGGAGCCTGAATATATGCTGATCAAAAACCACACGGATATTTCCCTCCCTTCGCAGATTAAGCCTGATAACAAATTTATCGCGGCTTCTGAGCGGATATTTATAATCGATCTCCACTCTTGTAACTATAAGATCAAGTCCCTCTTCATGAAGATCGGCAAAACTTATTCCCCTGGAAATCAGAAATTCATGACGCGCATGTTCGAGATAATGCAGGTAATTGGCATTATTTACAACACCCTGTATATCGCATTCATAATCGCGTACGGCGAGTTCAATGAAATAGATGAAAGTATTTTCTTCAGTTATATGTGTCATGTTTTATTTAGGGAACCGGCCGAAAAACAGCTTGATCCTTCTGTGGAATTTATGAAAACTGTGGGGCTTATAATGCATAAGGATGCATTGGCCGGTAATATAGTTAATATCTGTTCCCTGCAATTCAGCCACTGCCTCTTTGGTGTCAGAGCTCTGCTGTATCCAGATCTGCTTGTACCCGGCTTCCTTTGCTTCCTTTACAACTGCCGCCGTTGCGGCTTTTGGAGTCACCAGTATCAACCCCCGCACGCCCGCAGGTAATGATATAAGATCGTGATAGACTTTTATTCCGTTTATCTCTTCGGAGTATGGGTTGACCGGAATGATATTCATCCCCTTCTCTTTCAGCTCACGGAAGGCAGTATTACCAAATTTTTTCGGATCTCTGGAAACGCCAACCATTGCTATCGGTTCCGAAGCAATGAATTCCTCAATTTGTCTCAGTGTTACCATTTTTAGAGGTTAAAATATTTCTGAATTTTGAAAGTATTTTCCGCGTAAATGTTCCGGTAAGTATAAAGACTTAAAAATACAACTTTAATCTCAACTTACATTTTTTTTATCTTACTTGGTGATAGGGTAATAAGAAAATCATTATGAAAAATACTGAAAATCCACAAGGGTACCTTTTCTCCAGGGGGTATTCAAACTATGTTTTCATGCTTCTCTTCCTGCTCTATATGTTCGATTATATCGACAGGATGGTTGTCACGTCTATGTTCACTCACATTGAACATGACTGGGGCATAACACATACCCAAAGCGGGCTTCTTGTCTCTTCGGTCTACTGGGCAATTGTCATACTGTCATTTCCAGTCTCCCTTCTTATTGACAGGTGGAGCAGGGCAAGGACAATAGGCGTAATGGCAGTTCTGTGGAGCCTTGCAACGGCTCTTTGTGCATTGACAGGTAATTTTGTCCAGCTCTTATTGGCCCGGATGTTAATTGGAATTGGTGAAGCAGGATATGCCCCTGGCGGTACCGCGATGATTTCAGGATTATATCCTGTTGACAGGAGGGCAAGAATGATGGGAATTTGGAATGCCTCAATTCCTCTGGGGAGCGCAATCGGAGTTCTGCTCGGAGGGATAATTGCTGCTAAATTAGGTTGGAAACACGCTTTCGGACTGGTTGCTTTACCCGGATTTATAGTTGCGGTGCTCTTCTATTTTGTAAAAGATTATAAGACTGTCGATCTCTCCTTTTTTGATAAGGACAGCAATAAGATCAAAATGGAGAGGAAAGATCTGGTTAAAGAGTTTATAACCAAACCGTCGGTCATTTTCACTTACTTTGGGATGGCTGCTGTTGTATTTGTGACTACAGCGATGATAACCTGGCTGCCAACCTATTTTGAAAAAGTAAGAGGAATTAGTGCTGAAGCAGCAGGAAAAATGGCAAGCTCTGTAATGGTTCTTGCCCTGATTGGCGCACCATTGGGAGGATTTCTTACCGATTTCTGGAGAAGAACAAGGCCAAATGCAAGAATGCTCTTTCCTGCGATAACTACAGTTATTTCTGCTGTAATCCTGTTTATCGCCCTTACTGTGTTTAAAGGGACAATACAATATGTGACCTTATTGGTCTTTGGGATCTTTATAACGGCATTCCTTGCAGGAGCTATTGCCGTTACACAAGATGTCATTCATCCCGGATTGCGCGCAACATCCTATGCAATTGCCGTAGTTGTCCAGAATCTTCTTGGTTCTTCAATGGCCCCTATAGTACTGGGTAAAATATATGACCTTTCAAACATTCAGACCGCACTTTCAATATTGCCATTTGTCCTTCTGGTCGGATCGGCACTATTCTTTATAGGATCGGGGTATTATGTCAAAGACATGGATAAGGTCGCCAAGATTAAGCTTGAAGCACAAACCGCGTGAAACTGTCTGACATGAGGGTCATTTGTTGCGGGAAGTAGTGTAATTGACAAACTGCTGCAGCGATTCCCTGACATCTGAAGCAGAGTATGAATCAAGTATGGCCAGCGCCTTGTCGCGATATTGATTCATTTTGGTTTCTGCATATTCAAGACCGCCTGTTGATGAGACGAACTGTATTACCTCACTGATCTCTTCTCTGGTCTTCTTCTTGTTTTTAACAATAGAGATTATCTTTCTTTTCTGAGACGCAGAGGCAAGCTCAAGGGAATGGATCAGCGGAAGGGTTATTTTTCTCTCCTTAATGTCGTTGCCGACAGTTTTGCCGGTAAAGCCGTTTGATTCATAATCGAGAATATCATCCCTTATCTGGAATGCAATTCCGATATTCTCCCCGAAATCCTTCATCAGCTGTATGGTATCGGGATCCTCCGTTACAGAACGTGCTCCGGTGGCAGTGCATGCGGCAATAAGGGCCGCAGTCTTACTGACGATAATCTTATAATAATCTTCTTCTTTGATATTCAGTTTTCTGGCTTTCTGAAGCTGCAGAAGCTCACCCTCCGCCATCAACTTAACAGCCTCAGAGACGATCTTCAGCATATCGTAACGCGATTTCTCAACACTGATCAGCAGGCCCATTGAAAGCATATAATCACCAACAAGAACGGCTATTTTAGAGTTCCACAACGCGTTAACAGATAATGCACCGCGCCGCTCGTGAGCATCATCCACAACATCATCATGAACGAGAGATGCCGTATGAAGCAGTTCTACCAGCGTCGCTGCCACGAATGTCGGTTCAGATATATTCCCGTTGAGCTTTGCGGTAAGGAACACCAGAAGTGGTCTCATCTGCTTCCCTTTCCTTCGCAGAATATAATTTAAAATGATTTTCAGAAGCGGTATATCGCTTTTCATGGTCCTGTTGAAGTAGGATTCAAATTCATCCATCTCCTTTTCAACGGGCTTTCTGATTTCGGCAAGAAGTGACATCCGGATATATTTCACTCAAATATAACAATTGCAGGGGATTTCAACGGGGACATATTAACATATTTATATATATTTGTATAGCAATTTAATGTAGATGGAGATAAAAAAGCTCGAACCGGAAGTACTTGAAAAGGCTGCAAATATGCTGAAAGCAGTTGCTCATCCCGTCAGGATTGCAATTGTACAGTATCTCGAAGACGGTGAAAAGCGGACAGTGACAGAGATACATAAGAAGCTCGGCATTGAACAATCGACCGCTTCACATCACCTGGTAATTCTGAAAGACAGGGGAGTGCTCTCATCAAAGAGGGAAGGCAAGAATACATGGTATTTTCTCAGGCATCCAAATCTCAGGGATATCCTCAACAGCATAGGGGATTGCTGTAAGGAATAATAAACAATCATTGACACTATTATTTTAGGTTTTACCCCCTTTCATTTTCCCCCAAGGGGGAAAGGTAATTGAACTCCTTCCCCCGTGGGGGAAGGTTGGGATGGGGGTTAGATTAAGGCAAATCTGTGAAAAGGATTTATTTGATTTCCTTGAACATTCTTTTCTGGAAGATCAGTATTGCGAATACCCCGCATGTAATAGCTGAATCGGAAACATTAAAGACTGGTCTGAAGAAAATAAAGGATTCTCCCGGCCTGATTGGCGACCATACCGGCCAATGAGTATTTATTACAGGGAAATAGAACATGTCGACCACTCTCCCATGAAGGAATGAAGAATAACCTCCGCCCGGGGGGAAAAGAATTGCTGGCTGGCTGAAGCTTTCACTGAATATCATGCCATAGAACGCACTGTCGATAAGGTTGCCGATAGCTCCTGCAAGGATGGCACTGACAGCAAGGATAAGTCCGATATTAGCCTTCTTCTTCAAAAGAGAAACCAGAAACCAGCCGATGCCGCAAATGGCTATGATACGGAAAAGGCTTAAAAGGACCTTGCCCTTATTCCCGCCCATTTCCATGCCGAAAGCCATACCGTTATTCTCAATAAAATGAAGCATCCCATACTTCCCGAAAAGGTGAATCTCATCGCCAATCTCCATGTGGGTCTTGACCCATATTTTAAGTATCTGGTCAAGTATCAGGATTATGAGAATCAGTAATATTGATTTGTTCTTAGCCGACATGTTGCTTCCGTTTCCGGGGCGCAAAATAGCAAAAAAATCAATGACTGATCATTATATGGAGATGAAAAGAAAACAGCAGGAAACGTTTCTTCTTTTTCCCTGCTGTAAACTATCATAAAAATGATTTCCTGTCAGTCTGAAGATTCCTCCGCTGTCACTTTTTTTGCAGGACTATTGAATAATCCAAGTTTCGTGGAAACAGCCATTGTAACCGCAAGGAAGAAGAATAGCCCAATATTACCAGCCAGATAAGCATAATCGTTAAGGGACAGCAGAATAAAAATGAATAAGTAAAGAAAAACAAGCATTCCCGCTATGAGAATTACAGGTTTTAAATTTCCAACAAGTTTCCTGAGGAAGAGTGTAATCAGGGTAATAGTGGAGCTTGCTGCAATTAAATATGCCAGATTAAAACCGATCTGTTCACTGAGGGCATTAAGCAGCGAAAAGAATAGAACGATGGCCAGGGAGACAAGTAGATAATTCATTATCTGCAGATGTTCTCCAGTTGCCATTTCGGCAAACAGGAGCGCCATAAACGTAAGTGCAATAAATAGAATTCCATATTTTGCACTTCTGAGCGATTTCTGGTAATGATCTACAACCATTATAAAATCCACTCCAAATGAATCATTTACGGGCTTGAATTCATTATCTTTCCATACCTGCGGAAAATTCCGGTTAAGATTTGTAATAAGCCACTCGGCCTTAAAGCCGGTATCTTCAATTGTCCTGCCTGAGGGAAGAAAAGTACCGCTGAAGCCAGGTGCGTTCCATGGTGATTTCAGGTTCACATGCGTGGTTTTTCCTACGGGCGAGAAACTGAGACCCTCAGATCCGGAGAGTTTGATTTCCATTTCAAACGGAATGGCCTTGTCTTTATCTGTCAGCACAGCAGGGAATGTGATACCGGAAGGGAATACTTCCTGATCCCGTAATCCTGGAACGGCCTCAATTTCCAAAGACCCGCACTTCAGAATGACACTGCCCTTAAGTCCACGGTTGTCGCTTAACCCCATGGTGTAGTAAGCTTCACTCCAGAAGACTTCGTTACCTTCTCCCGGACTGATCGCCGGAATAATAAACTTTCCTGAAAGTGAGATATCGGAATTATAAACTACCGTCTGATATATGCTTTTATGCCGTTTTTCAGTCCTAATGTCACCCGAGATAATAAGCGTATCAGGCATAATGTGAAGGGTCGATATATACGGCTCAGAATTTTTCTTAAATAGAAATACACGAATCGGGATATTCAATACCGGACCGGAGAGATTTTGTCTTCCCGCCCACTGATTGGCAATTTCCTGTTTTACCTTTTCCGAAGTCTGTTGTCTTTCCCTGATAATTGATTTAATCATTTCAAGCGGGATTAACAGGAACAGCCCCATTACTGTCAGCAGAATAATCTTCAATGTCAAAGAATCCTGCCATTTTTTGCCATCACTGATTTCGATTTTCATAATAATCGCGGTTAAGTTAAAAGTACTTTGAATTACAAAGTTAGAATATAAAAAAATTATTGTGATTTTATAATTTCTTCAAGAGCTTTAAGATGAGCCATGAACTTTTGTTTGCCTGCCTCTGTAACATGATAACTTGTATTAGGTTTCTTTCCAATGAATTGTTTTCTGGACTTTATCAGTCCATTTTCTTCAAGGGCTTTAATATGGCTTGCCAGGTTTCCGTCAGTTACTCCCAGCGCTTCTTTCAGGCTGTTAAAATCATATGAATCATTTACAACCAGAATTGACATTATCCCCAGCCGGACGCGATTTTCAAAGAATTTACTTAAGCCTGAAATATCAACTTTCATCTTTCGTATTTTCTGTACATGGCCAGGCCATAGATGATATGAAGTAATCCAAATCCAAAACACCAGAAGATAATTCCATAAACCGGGAATATTGCAGATAGAAGACCTGCAGCTATCTCAATCAAACCGAGGTAGAAAACCTCGTTAAACGTGAATTTTCCTGCATTCACCAGTCCCAGCCCGTAGAAGATTAGCATGGACGGAATTACCAGCTGCCAGTGATGCTGGAAGTATAAAATCATGAAAAGAATTCCGCCCGTAACCAGCGGGACAAACAGATTAACGAGAAATCGCTTTGAAACGGGAGTCCATATTTTAAGACCTTTTCGCACTGATTTTCTGTAAGAAAAAAAGACCGAAACTCCCAGAGCAAGCATAAGAACAACCAGGGCTTCTGCAATAAGCTTAATCTTGAGACTATCCAATTCCCGGATTTTGCCTGCACTGAAAAACCCTCCTGAGAGAAGAACTTTCCCATCCAGAAATGAATAAACTGCAAAAGCCGCTCCGGCTAAAGCAATTATTCCGGCAAAGAGACCCGATAGTCCGCTTAGTGAAAGAAACCGCGAAGATTCTTCCATTACCTTTTTTATTATTTTAAGGTCTTCAAAATATTCAGATTTACTTTCCATATTAAAGAATAAAAGTACTTTGAATTACAAAGTAAATACAAATATTTCAATTATGCAATTTAATTACCGGATTATTAATTATCCGGACCTTCTCTTTTTAGTAACTTTCGGCATTCAAATGTTAAAAATATGGGAAACCGCATTGCTATTGTTTTCGGAGCTACCGGCCTGGTAGGCAACCTGCTCCTTGAGGAGTTGGAGAGGACCGGTAACTATTCAGCCATCAGGATATTTGTAAGGCAATCAGCAGGAATATCTTCTTCGGGTGTTGAGGAAATAATTACTGATTTCAGCAATATTTCGAAATTCGGGTCAGAAATTAAGGGTGATGATCTCTTTATCTGTCTCGGGACGACAATAAAAAAAGCAGGATCAGTCGGAAACATGGAAAAAATTGACAGGGATTTACCAGTGGAAATTGCTCTCCTGGCAAGGCGGAATGGGATTAAAAGAATTGCTGTCGTCTCCTCAATATGTGCTGACCCTTCCTCGAAAAATTATTATCTCAGGATAAAGGGTGAAATGGAAGATGGGATTCTAAATGCCGGTTTTGAGAAAACGGTAATTGTCAGGCCATCAATGCTCATGGGGGAGAGAAAGGAAAGGCGTCCGGGGGAAATAGCAGGCAAGGTGGTGATGAAGGTTATCCAGCCCGTGCTTGCCGGGAAGCTGCTTAAATACAGAGCAATTCATGGAAGGGATGTTGCCAGGGCAATGATCGTGCTTCTGGATAAAGAAACCGGGAAAAATATTTTCGAATCAGATGAACTGCAGAAAGCAGTAAAATAATAAACAAAAAGAGGCGTTGCATACAACGCCTCTCCGGTTATTTTATTTTGTCACACAGGTCGCATCCACATGCGTTGCATCCCAGCAATGCCAAACGCTGTCGCCAAAAAATTTAAGGCATTTAACCCTGCCGATTATTCCTGTAGTGCTCCACTCAACGTTGGCATCATAGAACTCTGTCAGGTAATAGAAATGGATATTGTAGTATTTATTATATGTTCCGGTAGTTGATCCGAACTCAATATAACTGTTTTTAAAAGGATCTGCTGTACGGGCATCGTTTAGTGCCCTTACATAGGTATATTTCACGTATTCAACGTCGGTACCGGAGCCAGTCCAGTCAATCTGGAGCAAAGGTTCGTTGAAGGAGGGGCTGTAATTAAGAACCCACTGACCCCCCTTGCCATCAAGTTTCGAAGTTCCGGTAAACCATAGAAAGTCAGTAAAGCTTCCGGTCCCTGTTTTCGATATATACATGTTCCAAAACACATCTGAGGACCTTGTCTGACCGGTAAGCCTGGCTGTATACGAACCTGTGAGTCCTGAAACAGTATAACTCCACTGCCATGTTTTGTCAGAAAGATATACAGGTGTCTGATTAACAGCCAGTTGGAATGCGGCAACCGGAACGGCAAGAGTACCGGCAATTACCGTTTTCCAGTAGCTTGCCATAAGCGCTGCATAGTCCCAGTTGATTTCATTTACGCCTTTAGGCAGATCTGCAACTCCCGATTTTGTGACGGTTGAGAAATTACTAAAATCTATTTCCATAGATTCTGCGGGAGGCAGTGCAGGGGGATTCCCTTTATCTTTTTTGCAGCTCGTTAATAAAGTTGCAGCAAAGACCATGATGAGTAATAAAGTGAAAATACGTTTCATATAAGCTCTTTAGGTTAGATTATATATATAACGACAAAAATAACTGAAAAGTTGCAATTAAAATAATATGAGTGTCGGCAATCATGAATAAAACAATAAATTTTTGTATAGTATTTACCCCCTTCCCAACCTTCCCTCACGGGGGAAGGAGTATCACGGGAGGCATTTCCCCCTTGGGGGAAACGGGAAAGGGGGTCATTTTAAATAACATTGAAGTATTTGAATATCAATATTATAAAACTATTACTATTGTTTTTTAAGTATTTTGTTATTAATTACCGGGAGTCATTTTAAAGAGTAATAGTAAAATAAGTCCTTCCGAAAAAATGGCTCTCCTGAACAATATAAATGCCTATTTGTTTAACAACATAAATTACCGGTATGGAACGAAGAAATTTTATAAAAAATCTGGGACTCGGGGTTGCTGCTACATATGTAACAGGAAAATCCCTTGGGCAAAATGTAACTAATTTAAATAATATAAACATGGAAAACTTTCAGACATTGGAATTCCCGGCTCTGCCATACGCTTATGACGCGCTGGAGCCGTATATCGATGCCAGGACTATGGAGATTCATTATGACAGGCATCACAGGACATATTTTAATAATTATGTCAATGCTGTAAAGGGAACACCCCTTGAGAATCTGCCTCTTGAAAAGGTGTTTGTATCAGTCTCAACGGCAGGAGATGCAGTAAGAAACAACGGAGGCGGATTTTATAATCACATTCTTTTCTGGAATAACCTTGGAAAAGGGTCATCTGGTCCTTCGGCAGAACTCTCTTCTGTCATCAATCAGGCTTTTGGATCTTTTGACAAATTCAGGGAGACATTCAATAATGCAGGAAAGACGCGCTTCGGAAGCGGATGGGCTTGGCTTTACCTTACCGCTGATAAGAAACTGGCGGTGGCCAGCACTCCGAATCAGGACAATCCTCTTATGGATCTTTCACCGGTAAAGGGAACGCCCCTTCTGACCCTCGATGTATGGGAACATGCCTATTACCTTAAATACCAGAATAAGAGAGCCGATTATATCGATGCTTTCTGGAATGTTGTCAACTGGGATGAGGTGACCAGGAGATATAAGGCAGCAGTATAATTCACAACCCCCGGTAATCCGCCATATGGCGGATTACTGCCCCCTAAAGGGGGCCAAATTCGGCAGATAAAACAGTAACTGGTAATTGTATTAGCCCCCCTTCTTCGCCTTCGCGTAGCCGCTTCGGCGGAGCAAGGCAGGGGGGAAGTCCCGCTTCGCGGGACAGGGGGGTTAGGTATACAGAAACCTCTTTATCTTTAGTGTGGCTGTCTTCTGGAATGGAACAGGCTGAAGGACAACCTTGTTGATCTGGCAGAATTTGCTGACCTGCGAGTTGACATATTCCTTAAGCTCCTCCATCCATTCATTCTTCTTCTCCTCATACTTTTCCGACATATCCTGCTTCAGGGTCATGTATTTCTTTTCGAGTTCATCCATATTTAGGTGGACATAAGCAACCAGTTTCCCTTTCTGCTGGATAACCAGTGATTCAACGACGAATCGGAAATTATTGATCACTGATTCGATCTCTTCAGGATATATATTTTCTCCGCTTGCGCCTACAATCATATTTTTAAGACGACCTTTAATGTAGAGATTGTTCGCGGAATCAAGTGCTCCAAGATCCCCGGTTTTAAACCATCCATCCGTGGTAATGACTTCAGAGGTCATGTCGGGTTCTTTATAATACCCTTTCATGACAGTAGCTCCTCTTGCCCAGATTTCTCCCTCTCCTGTCTTATTATCGGGGTTGTGGATTTTTAGTTCAATGCCTTCAATTGCAGGGCCTGTAGATTCAAAAACTGTGTTTACAGGATTGGCGCCTGCAAGAAGAGGGGATGTCTCAGTAAGACCATAGCCAATGGCATAAGGGAATTTTGCTTCACGAAGGAACTTTTCGACGTTCTTGTTGAGTTTGGCACCCCCGATGCCGAAAAATCTTAACTTACCCCCGAAAGTTTTGAAAAGCTTCTTGCCTGCAATCAGATTCAGTTTTTTCCTGATGAACGAGAGCTTATACAGAACCCGCATAATCCATTTTTCAGTAAATGCAGGAAGAATTTTGTTGTAGTAAACTTTTTCAATAATAAGCGGAACAGTAAGCATAATTGTTGGCTTCACAATTTCCAGTGCCGGCAATAATACTGACGGGGTTGGCGGCTTCCTGAGATAATGGACGCACGCTCCGCACAGCATAGGTAAAATAAGGCCAAGAGTATTCTCGTATGTATGCGATAATGGAAGAACGGAAAGGAAGCGATCATTTTCATCCATTGACTGAATTTTTCTTCCTTTTAATGCGTTGAAGGAGATGTTCCTGTGGGTAAGCATCACCCCTTTTGAACGGCCGGTTGTACCCGATGTATAAATTATTGATGCAAGATCATCCTCTTTCACATCATATTGTTTAGCCGGCACGGCATCCGGATCAAATTTAAATGAACTCTTTTCTGAAAAAACCAGAGAAAAATCCTCAATAAGAATTCCGGTTTTAAGATTTTCTGATTTGAATCCTTCGATTCGGGATAAAAGTCCTGATGAAATAAAAATTGCTTTTGCCTCTGAATGCTCAAGAACATTTGCAACTTCAGTAAAGGAAAAATCAGGAAGAATCGGAACTACAACCGCTCCCAGACAGGTGATTGAGAAATAAGCTATTGCCCAGTTTGGCATGTTAGCGCTTAATATCGCAACCCTGTCTCCGGGAAGTATCGCGTTTTTTTCAAGAAATGCCAATAATGACTCTATCTGCCTGTGTGCGTTTTCCCAGGTAATAGGTTCTTCTCCCGCAAATGCATAAGCTCCATGGCTTCCGAATCTGCGTACTGTCTCACTGAACATTGCTGGGAAAGTCAACTTAATATTTTCTTGTTCCATTATATCCTTTTCTTTTTGATAATAAGCACAAAGGTATTGAAATAAAGGATTTAAGGGATTATTTTATGTTTTTTAACACTTTATTGCTTACAAAACAGGATACTACAATTCATCTTAAATCAATGGGAATAGTTAATTTTGAATGTTATTAATTAATCCGGGCGAGATGGCTTCAATTATAAGGGTTACTCGGGAATTCACGTTTGAAATGGCTCATGTCCTGAGGAATTACGATGGTCCATGCAGAAATGTACATGGTCATTCATACAGGCTCTTTGTGACAATCTCAGGGGTTCCTGTTGCTGATAATAATAATCCGAAAAACGGGATGGTGATCGATTTCAGTGAACTGAAAAGTATTGTTCTTGGGAACATTGTAAATCAGTTTGACCATTCAGTGGTTGTTTCTGCCGACTTCGACAAGGAGAAGATGGGGATGATGACTAAAACATTCGGGAACACGGTAGTTGTCGGTTACCAGCCAACCTGCGAAAATCTTGTTGCCGACTTTGCCGAACGGTTAAGGACAAAACTTCCCGCAGGAACCTCCCTTCACAGCCTTAAGCTTTATGAAACTGCCAAATCTTATGCCGAGTGGTTCACTGCAGATAACGATTGATAAAGAAGTACTTAAAGTGAGCTAAAGTTTGAAGTGACTAAAGTTGAAAAAAATAACTCTAAATACTCTAGGCACTTTAGGCACTCCAAACTCAAAATATTGATTTATAAATAGGATTAATAAATGAATGACAATAACCCTAAAAAACTTTTCCTGCTTGATGCCTACGCTCTTATCTTCAGGGCCTATTATGCATTTATTAAGAACCCAAGGATAACCTCAAAAGGTTTAAATACCTCCGCCATATTCGGATTTCTCCTTACCCTAGAAGAGGTGCTTCAAAAACAGAAGCCATCACATATTGCCGTTGTCTTTGATACTCCAACACCTACATTTCGTCATGAAATGTACAAGGAGTATAAAGCAAACAGGGACGCAACACCGGAAGACATCATAAAGTCTGTCCCATACATAAAGAGGCTTATCGAAGCATATAAGATTCCGGTTATTGACTGCCCGGGCTATGAAGCCGACGATGTGATTGGGACCCTCGCCAAAAAGGCATCGGTTAATGGTTTCACAACTTATATGATGACACCCGATAAAGATTATGCACAGCTCGTCTCTGATAATGTTTTCATGTTTAAGCCGTCGAGAAGTGGCAACGACTCAGTTAAATGGGGCGTTGAGGATATTAAAAGGGAATTCTCCGTTAAGCGGCCAGAACAGGTAATTGATATACTTGCCCTCATGGGCGACAGCTCCGACAATATCCCGGGAGCTCCTGGTGTAGGGCCCAAGACAGCAATGAAGCTTATCTCCGAATACGATTCTGTTGAGGAGCTTTTCAAACACACATCGGAACTAAAGGGAAAGCTGAAAGAGATAATCGAAAACAACAGGGATAAAATAGAACTCTCAAAGAAGCTTGCAACAATTGAACTCAATGTTCCTGTCGAACTTGAAGAAAAGAAACTTGTTACTGAAGTCCCGGATGCAGCAAAACTGAAGGTTCTCTTCGATGAGCTTGAATTCAAGACCGTTGCTGCAAGAATACTTTCGGAGGTAGAAGGAAAGGCAAAATCGCAGGATGTGAGGCCAGAACCAGCTCCGGAACAATCAATTCAGGGGGATCTTTTTTCCGGCCCTGATGTTCCGCTATGGGAAGAGGCTGCTCCAAAATCGGATATCAGCAATGTCAGTCATAATTATGTGCTGATAGCTGACACCAATCAGCTCACGGAGGTGATCCGGGAAGCTCGAAAACAGAAGGAGATATGCTTTGATACCGAGACCACCAGCATTGATCCTCTCAACTCTGAGATAGTTGCGATTTCATTGTCGTGGGGAAAGGGGAAGGGCTACCTTTTCCGCTTTCCTGAATCGCAAAAAGAGACAATGAAGTTTCTTGAAATTATCAGGCCGCTGCTTGAAAATCCGGCCATACTCAAGATTGGTCAGAACGTTAAATTTGATATCCAGGTCCTTGCAAACTACGGCATTGAAGTAAGGGGAAATCTCTTCGACACTATGATCGCCCACTATCTTCTTGAGCCGGACATGCGCCACAATATGAACCTTTTATCGGAAGTTTACCTCTCCTATTCACCGGTTCATATCGAGTCTCTTATAGGCGAAAAAGGGCAATCTCAGAAGAACATGCGGTCGGTACCCGATGAAAAATTGAAAGAATATGCAGTTGAAGATGCCGACGTTACTCTGCAGCTCAAAGAGATATTTGAACCAAAGATCAGGGCTGAAGGTCTTGCGCCGCTGGCCAGTGAGATCGAGATGCCGCTCATTCCTGTTCTTGCCCTGATGGAGAGAAACGGAGTGATACTCGACACCCAGGAATTGAAGAAAATTACATCCGGGCTCAGGGAGGATATTATCGCCCTGGAGAAGGAAATATATGTTCTTGCCGGTACGGAATTCAATATATCATCACCAAGGCAGCTTGGCGATATTCTCTTCGTGCGCTTAAAGCTTGACGATAAGGCGAGATTGACAAAAACACAACAGTTCATTACCAGCGAAGAGATACTGCAGCGGCTTGCCCACAAGCATCCGATTGTCGACAAGGTTCTGGAATACAGGGGACTGAAAAAGCTTTTATCAACGTATGTTGATGCGCTTCCGCTGCTGGTAGATGCCAGGACAGGAAGAATACACACATCATTCAACCAGGCTGTTGCTGCTACCGGACGCCTAAGCTCAAATAATCCAAATCTTCAGAATATCCCGGTACGTGATGAGAGAGGAAGGGAAATCCGTAAAGCATTTATTCCTGGGTCCGGATGCATATTCCTGTCAGCAGACTATTCTCAGATAGAACTCAGGCTGATGGCTCACCTTAGCAAAGATAAAAGCATGATTGCTGATTTCCTTTCAGGTAACGATATCCATGCTGCCACAGCATCAAAAATCTTCGGTGTCGATATCAAAGATGTTACCCGGGAGATGAGAGGAAGGGCTAAGACTGCAAATTTCGGAATTATATATGGGATATCCTCATTCGGTTTATCGGAGAGGCTTAATATCGGGAGGAAAGAGGCCAAAGATCTGATTGATGGGTATTTCAATTCATATCCAGGTGTAAAAACATACATGGATGAGAGCATAATGAAAGCCAGGGACAAAGGGTATGTAACCACAATGTTCGGACGGAGAAGATACCTCCGCGATATACATTCGCGAAATCAAGTGGTGAGGGGAAACGCAGAAAGGAATGCCATAAACGCCCCTATACAGGGGTCCGCCGCCGATATTATTAAAATAGCGATGATCAGGATAAATGATAAGCTGAAATCGGGGAGTTTCAAATCAAAAATGATACTTCAGGTTCACGACGAACTTATTTTTGAAACCGTTAAATCTGAACTTGACAGTCTCAGGGAGATGGTAATAGCTGAAATGTCAGGAGCCGCCAGGCTTGATGTGCCACTTAAGGTTGATTGGGGCACAGGAAAGAACTGGTTCGAAGCGCATTGAGCGGCTACCGGTGACCGGCTACCGGAAAAAGTGATTTAAAATTTAAACAGATGGAAATTCAGGTACTATTTTTCGGGGTTTTGGCTGAGGTGACACAGACCGCCTTTAAGCATTACAGAGGGGTCACATCATTTGGTTATCTTAAGATGAGGGTTGGGGACGATTTTCCTGAGATAGCTCATTATAACTTCCGGATAGCAGTGAATAATGAACTTATAAATGAAGATCCTGTACTTAAAGATGGTGACGAAATAGCATATATGCCGCCTTTTGCCGGCGGATAAAAATGAGGGCTACACTAACCCCGGACTTCAGTCCGGGGCTGGGAATAAACAAAAGAATCAGGACTTTAGTCCTCATTAAGAATAAAAGTTAAGTTAAAGATGTCTTATAAAACACTAGTACCCGGACCTATAACTCAGGAATTAATCTACTCCCGTCTTGTTATGCTCGCCGGAAATACCGACTGTGGCGGACATTCGGTTTTCATTGGTCAGGTAAGGGCAGATGTTAAAGGTGCAAAGCGGGTTAAGGCCATTGAATATTCTGCATATGAGAATATGGTTGAGGCAGAAGCAGGCAAAATCAAAGGCTCTATATTATCTGAATTCAATGATGTACAATCAATTGATATTTTACATTCCAGGGGCGTGGTAATGGCTGGCGAAGCCTCTCTTTTTGTGCTTGTTTCAGCGGGGCACAGGCGTCATGCAATAGATGCGTGCTCCAGAGCTGTTGAAATGATCAAAGAAAGCCTTCCGGTGTGGAAAAAAGAGATATTTGAAGACAACAACTCCGAGTGGAAGGAAAACAACCTGGCTTAAACAGGAGCTGAAAATTCACCTTTATTCTGAATCTTCTTCTGGCCGGCAGCAGGAGTATCCTTTTGTGTGATTAACTGTGATCCGGTTTTCCCGCTCAGTATTGAGCTATATTTTTCCTTATTATTCAGAATCTCAATGGCCTTGTTTACCTGATCATCATTTTTGATTGTCCAGGCAATGGCACCTTCATCATAAAAATAACGTCCAACTATTTCCTCTTCGAGGAGTTCTTTTATTTCAGGCTTGAATATCGACAGATCCTGGTCGAGTAAGTGGGTAATATCTTTTTCGATCTCGTTGAAAAGATCCTTGTGAAGGTCGTAGTACTTCTCTTTTTTGGCATTGTTTATAAGCTCATTCAAAGACTGTTCCGTCCCAGTCTTATAGTCGAATTTCCTGCCCAGAAGAAAATTGCGGAAATCGGTATAATCCTGGTCGGTGAAAATAAACTGAGAGGGGCTTTTAATATCCGGATGAGCCCAGTAATACTGGGTTGCAAAATCAAATATCAGGTTCCTGATGAAGAGTTCTGATGAGACCTGGCTTAGAGTCTCAGGCAATATTACTACATCGGGAGTGATACCGCCGCCGTCCTTGACGATCCTACCGTTCCTTGTCCTGAATTCCGAGATAAGGGAATCCGGAATAATTCCCACGCTGCCGTCTGCGTTCGGATGCGAGAAATCGAGCGCCTGAATACATCTTCCGCTGGGGATATAGTATTTAGCAGTTGTCACTTTCAGCTGGGTGTTATAACTTAATGGCCGGGTAACCTGCACAAGTCCTTTCCCATAGGAACGCTGCCCCACGATGACACCCCTGTCAAGGTCCTGGATGGCACCTGCAACTATTTCAGCCGCTGAAGCCGTGCCGCTGTTGATCAGTATGGCGACCGGGATCTTGTCATCTAATGCAGCCTTGGTTGTTTTGAAAACCTCATTGGACAGCTTCACTTTCCCTTTAGTTGACACTACCTCATTGTCTGATCCCACAAACAGGTTTACTATCTCGACAGATTCTGTGAGCAGTCCACCGGGATTGCCGCGGAGGTCAAGAATTATCTGTTTAGGGTTGTCAGCCTTCAATGCAATAAGAGCATTTTTTACATCCTGGCTGCAACCCTGCGTGAATGACGTGAACCTTATATAACCTGTATTTGAATCGATCATTCCATAGTAAGGAACCGGAGGGATGACAATCTTTTCCCTCTTCATTTTGTAATCTAACTCCTTGCCGTTCCTCTCAATGGTAACAGAAATGTCAGTCCCCGGGTTTCCTTTAAGCTTGTTACTTACCTTATCATTTGAAACTCCTTTTAAAGAGACCCCGTCAACTTTCTTAAGCAGGTCTCCGGGTTTAATACCTGCGAGGTCGGCCGGAAAACCCTTGTATACTTCACTTATTGTCACATAGTCACCTCCGCCCCTTATGAGGGATCCTATTCCTCCGTATTTCCCGGTGGTCATGAATGTAAAATCATCAGCTTCCGATTCGGGGTAATAGACAGTATACGGGTCAAGACTTTTAAGCATATTGTCAATGCTGGTTTTAATCACTTTATCGGGATTGATTTCATCTACATAAAAAGTATTCAGTTCCCTGAAGAGAGAATAGAAGATGTCGAGATTTTTTGCAATCCTGAAATCTCGGGTTTCCTGTGTGGCGAAGAATCCGGCACAAACTCCTCCTAAAATCAACAGGCTCAAAACAATTGCTAACCTGCCTGATCGTATCTTTTTCATATCTGGTACTTGCTTAAAATTGAACGACGAAAATAAATATAATAATTGGCAAAGCGCCTGCTAAGGGTTTAATTAAGACAACTTTAACATTAATTAGCGCTTCTGGTGGCAAGGGAAGTCAGCTTTTCTATTGTTTCGACCATTGCTTTTTCAATTTCGAGGTAGCTGGCAACCGAATTCTGCCTGTAAATGATAATAAAAACAATGCAGACACCGGCCTGTTGAAGCCGGTTATAAAGCAGGTATTTATTCTTCCTGTAAGCCTCTCTCATTCTGCGCTTTAAAAGATTTCTGGTGACAGCTTTTTTAAATCCTTTTTTAGATACACTGAATGCAATCTGGGCAGTGAAAGGGAGCTGTGCGGGATTTTTCAGAAATATTACTTTAAACAGAGGCAGGAAAAAGGAATCCCCTTCATCTATCAGTGAAGAGATTATCTTTTTGCTGCAAAGCTTTTCAGATTTCCTGAACCTCCCGATACCTGTATCCATGAATAAAAAATTGAAACGGACAGAAGCGTAAAACTATTCCGCGGAGTGCCGGGCGGATAAATATATTGAAGAAATTACTTCAGGTTTTTATTGTACTCCTTCAGAAAAAAGTCAAGAGCCATGGTCATGGATGGCGCCTTTGGATTGGGAGCATTTATGTCGAGCCTCAGTCCCTCCTGTTCAACTGCGCAGGCAGTTGTGGGGCCGAAAGCTGCAATCTTAATGTCGCCCTGAACAAAATCAGGAAAATTTTCCTTTAGCGATTTGATACCCGAAGGACTGTAGAAGACAAGGATATCATAATCAAACTCGGCCTCATTTGTAAAACGGCTGCTGATGGTCTTGTACATGGTCCCGACGGTATACTTAATGCCATTTTTACTTAGCAGTTCAGGGATTTCAGCATTATGCGGCTCTGAGAGGGGGACAAAGAAATTATCCTCTTTATGCTTTATGATAATATCAATAAGATCCTGGAATTTAGCTTTGCCATGGAAGATCTTTCGTTTCCTGTAAACAATATATTTCTGGAGATAGAAGGCAACATTCTCGGTGATACAGAAATATTTCATTGTATCAGGCACTAGGACGCGTAGTTCGTTGCATATCCTGAAGAAATGATCTATCCCGGTCTTGCTTGTAAAAATAATAGCAGTAAAATCAAGAATATTGATTTTCTGGTGCCTGAAGTCCTTTGATGCGACCCCCTCGACCTGGTTGAACGGTTTGAAATCTATTTTAAGATTGTATTTTTTTGCCAGGTCGAAATACGGAGATTTCGGATTCATCGGTTCTGGCTGCGATACTAAAATCTTCCTTATTTTCAACTTCTTACAGTTTAATTATTACTTCTCAGGTAATACTTCCCTACTTAAAACAAGCCTGTCAAATATTTCACTGTGACAAGGGCAGGCAGAAATTCCAGCGCACAAAGGTACAAAATCAAATATAAAACAGAAACACTCCTTTTTATAAAAATTAAAAGAAGTCTTATAATGCGCATCAGGTACAGTGCTGAGAAAGCAATTAAACCAATGATGAAAATTGTTTGGGCTGAAAAGATTTCAGTATATGAGAGAAGGATGACAAGGACGAACAGGATAAGCGCAGTATACCGGAATGACTGGTAAACAGTTACCATATATTCATTGAAAATCTGCTTCTGGCCGCTTATGCTTCCCGTGACAAAGCAGATCAGGTGCCTTATGGTAATAAGGAGAGCTACTACTCCGAATGCAATGGCCCAGAAGAGGATCCCGGATATGCCTTCAGGGATGAAGTTATAATATGATGCTGCGCAAAATGCGAACAGCGCTAAATTAAAGAATGAAATCAGGTTAACGATCGTCGACTGCCAGTGAAATACCTCACCAATGTCCCCGGATACCGGGTCTCCGACTCCTCTGAAGGAGAAAAACCGGATAACCTCGGGAAAGAAATTTTTTGAAAAAGTCCGGATTGAAGAGTAAAGAAATGCTGCAACAAGAACGATTAATATAATCCAATCTTCATGAAACGGCCTTATGGGGAGATCTTTACCATCCTTAAGATGTTTTGTAAGGACCATCCTTGCAGCGTTTTCCCGATTCATGTTTTTTTCTCTGAAAAGGAATGGGACACGGTTCTGTTCCGCTTCATTAATCCGGGTAATTATATTTAAGGAATCGTAAAAAGTTACATCAGAAATGACATTCCTGGCACACACAGAAGAAGTATCTGCCGGGAATGATATTTGTTTTACTGAAAGAGTAAGGATTTTTTTTCGGGGAACCGTATCAGCAACCCTGGCAGTCTCAGTTGTTGATATAAGAGCATGAACAGAAGTGTCTGCCTTATGCTTTGCTGTATCCCGTAACTGAATATCCTGTTCCTGATCAGAAGTGTTCATGCTTTTCACCGGCGATCCCGGATAGAATATTATTTGCAAGCCGGCTTGCCCCGATCCTGAAATATGTGTTGTTAAGCCATTCATCACCAAGGCAATGACTAACGATTTTGTAATAAGTAAGTGCATCCCGGATTGTTGCAATTCCTCCTGCAGCCTTGAACCCTACCCTGATGCCCGTTTCGGAATAAAAATTTGAAATTGCATGGCACATAACATATGCAGCTTCAGGTGTTGCAGAGACAGGTACTTTACCTGTGGATGTCTTAATAAAATCGGCCCCGGCATCCATAGCTATCATCGAGGCTTTGAATATAGATTCATAGCTGCCAAGGAGTCCCGACTCAACAATCACCTTTAATGGTTTATTCCCAATAGCTCCCTTAATCTCCCGGATCTCGTCAGCAACCATAGCGTAATCATTCCCGAGAAATGCGCCTACCGGGATAACAATATCAATCTCATCAGCTCCCGCATCAACCGCCATTTTGCATTCAGACACTTTAATGCTCCTGAAAGTCTGTGAAGTTGGGAATGCTCCTGCGACAGATGCTATTTTTACGTTTTTGGCACTTAGTTTTTCTTTTACAACTGAAACGAAATTCGGATAAACGCAGATTGCGGCAACGTTTGGGATATTGGTAAACCTGCTCTGGAAACTATTTACCCTTCCGGTAAGGTTAATAATATTGCTCTTGTTGTCTGTGGTATTCAGACTGGTAAGGTCGATCATGTTCAGAATGCCCATCAGCAAATGCTTATCAGGCTCTTCCGGACCCGAAGATGCAGCTTTTTTAAGCTCTTTCTTTATTTCAGATTCTGAGGGACAAGCTTTAATGAGTTTCTGATATAGTTTTGTCATATAGCACTGTTTAAAATAAAAAGCCAGATCATAACGAGGAAAAAGAACGGGTTCAATATAATGCTTTTTGTTTTCATAATTATTTTATTTATGAATTTAAGTTGAAATGAAAGGATGGGGAAAGAAGCTTGAGAAAATCTAAATTCTATTTTTCAGCTTATCATTTCTTGCCAGAGATGCGAAGACCCCGAAGAGTGAGAGGAAAGAGAAAATAATAAACCCGGTTTTCATGGCAGCCAGGAATCCAGCATGTGTTTCGGGATTAATAGTCTGTTTCCCTATATAAAGCGAGATGAGCATCATGGCAATTCCCATGCTTGTCATCTGTCCGATCATCCTCATAGTTCCCACCACTCCTGAAGCAATCCCGAGGTATCGTTTTTCGACAGAGCTCATGATGGCATTTGTATTTGGTGAAGAGAAAAGGGCAAATCCCACCCCCATTAAAATAAGCAGACAAATGATCAGGTAAAAGGGTGTTGCGGTATTGACAAAGCAGAGAAGGATTAGTCCCACGCCGGTTATAGCCATGCCTGCCGATGCGATCACTCCCGGATTTTTCCTGTCGGAAAGCTTGCCTGCCATGGGCGAAAGAAGAGCCATTGCCAGGGGCTGAGATATCATTATGAGACCGGCACTGCGCGGATCAAGCCCCTTCACATACTGAAGGTAAAGGCTCATGAAAAAGCCGATCGCGCTTGTGGCTGAATAATTTATCAGGGCTGCAATCCCCGATAAAGCCAGCACCCTGTTCGTGAGAAAAAGTTTTGCATCAAATACCGGGTGCTCAATTTTTCTTTCGAAGAACAGAAAGATAAACCCGGCTGATATCCCCAATGCCAGAAATATCCATCCCATGGGAGTCGGTAGTTTTGAAAAGCCATACATGAAGGCAAACAGGGAAATTCCGTAAATTGTCGATCCTTTCCAGTCAAAAGTTTCACCCCTTGCATCCGCCCATTCAGATTTCATTTTAGTGAAAACAAGATAGATGCTGATAAGGCCGATAAGGAAGAGAAAAACGAAAATACTTCTCCATCCAAGCGAATGAGTTAAAATCCCCCCAATTACCGGACCCGTAGAAAGGCCCAGATAGGTGGCTGTCACTTGTATTCCCATTGCCCTGCCTCTCTCACCTGCAGGGTATACGGAAGTGAGAATAGCAAGGCTGGTTCCGAAGATCATTGCACTTGAGAAGCCCTGGATTGTTCTAAGCACGATAAGCGAAGCAAAACTGTGTGTAAATACGATAAGCAGCGTTGCAATAGTAAAAAGAATTATTCCGAGAGTAAAGATCTTCTTCCTTCCGATAATGTCACCAAGCTTTCCAAGAGGGAGAAGAAAGATAGCTGTTGCCAGCAAGGAACTGCTTACGACCCAGGAGAGACTGATTGCGTTGACATGAATATCTTGCCCGATAGACGGAAGGGCAAGGTTAATTGCAGATGAAAGGAACGGAACCAGGAAAGCTGCAAAAGCAGAAACCAGCAGGACCGCCTTCTTTTGCACCTTTATCTCTTTTTCGCCTGCAAGATTGTCCGACACGTCTGTCATAAATTATTCTTTCTCTTTAGTATCGATTAAGATAGTTACGGGACCATCGTTTATTAAGCTGATATCCATCATTGCGCCAAATTCACCGGTTGCAACTCTTTTACCCGTAAGATCTGACAGTTTTTTGATTAGGTTTTCATAAAGCGGGATTGCAATCTCGTGCCTGGCTGCTTTTATGTATGAAGGCCTGTTTCCTTTTTTTGTTTTTGCATGAAGGGTGAACTGGCTGATGACCATTATACTTCCGCCAGTATCCATGACCGAAAGGTTCATTACTCCTGATTCATCATTGAATATGCGGAGTTGTACGATCTTGCTGCTGAGCCAATTGACATCGGACATATCATCTGCTTCTTCAATCCCTGCAAAAACAAGAATTCCGGAGCCGATTTCATCAGTGACCTTGTTTTCGATTGAGACAAAAGCCCTTTTTACGCGTTGTATTACAACCCTCATATGACCATTTTCAGGATTTCAAATATATGCAATCAAAATCAAAAAGCTGAAAATGATGTTTTATATTATATTTGCCCGTGTTATAGAATGCCAATGGATTATTTCACAATTTTTGCCATAGCTGCAGGACTCTGTTTCGACACCTTTGCCGTATCGCTTTCTATGGGTGTGGTAAGATATAAGATACTCTTCCGCCAGGCAATCCGCGTGGCGATAATACTCGCAATATTCCAGGGAGGGCTTACAGTGGCCGGCTTTTTTCTCGGGTCATTCTTATCGGATGCACTTAAGGCTGTAGATCACTGGGTAGCTCTTGGATTGCTTTCAGCGCTGGGCATTAAGATGATAATCGAGGGCCTGAAAAAGGAAGATGAAAAGGAACCGTTAGACTATACTAAAATAATGGTCCTTGTGACCCTGGCCCTTGGAACCAGCATTGACGCCTTTGCTGTGGGAATAAGCTTTGCTCTTCTTGATGTACAGATATGGATCGCAGGCATCATTATTGGTACAGTCACTTTTCTTGCTTCAATGATAGCGATCAGGATTGGCAAATCGGCAGGGGAAAGGCTTGGTCAAAAAGTTGAGATAATTGGCGGGTTGATTCTTATAGCCATAGGGATAAAAATATTTCTTGAGCATATACTGGTTTAGGCAGAAGCAAGAATTATTCAAATCAGAACAGCCTGCCGAAACTTACTCCGATCCATGGCATTACTGAAGGGAAAAACTCATTTCTCCCGATATAGGCAAAATATACCGGCACCCTGAAAACATAATGCTCTCCCTTATATTCATAACCAGCAGAAATAAACGGGATAAGATCAGTAAAATAAACAAAACTGTCATGTTCTGTATTTCCCCAGACTGACATTCCCATTTCAGTAATGAGACGATGCTTTTTTTGTCCAAAAGAGTATGCGCCGTAAATTGGGATGGAAAAATTTACTTCGTGAAAGTCTCCGCCGTTATAGTATAAATGATAAATGCCGCCCAATCCGATTCCTGTTCCAATATGGATCTTATCGGAAAAGTTCCGTTCATAGGTAACGTCAAAATAATAGAAGGATTTCCCCAGTAATTCAAGTACGACCGCATTCTTTTTATACTGCGAAAAACCATTTTGACATATCAGGGACAGAAGCAGGAACCAGGGAATTAACTTCCTCTTTCTCATATTCTATCTTTCTTTATTCTATTTTTTAACTGTTCTTATCCCGAATACGGGGCCCGCCATATTATTCTGATGAGCCTGGAATTTTACGGTCACCTTTGATTTACCCTTTGTTATTTCCCGGGGGATATCATATTGAACCATAATGAATTGCCCGTCTTTCTTATTTGAGATATTCTCAGTAGCAATAAGCTTGTCATTAACAAGAATATCGAATGTTTTTGCCCCGGGAAATCCTCCCCAGTATTCAACAGCCATTGCATTTGGGATATTTCCGTTCACTTTCATAACAAATGAAAACCATCCTCCCCGCGACTCCCTGTTTGCACGGTCCTTGAAACTTCCGGGGGTAGTTTTTTCACCCCTGAAGCTAAGATCGCGCTCTGGTTGCATCTCCCCGGGCCTGACAAAATCTATTGTAGCTTCTTTTATTTGTTTCATCTGCTCTTGCGCAGCTTTGTAATCAGCCTGCCTTGCAGCCCATCCTTCTTCGGTAAACATATCCCAGAAAACCGAATAACGCCTGTCATAAAAAGTATATAATGGTCTCATTTCAACATCGCGCGGCCTTCCGGTATTAACAGTCACAAACGTGTTTATCTTCCCATCGACAGGCTTCATCCATAATGCGGGATCCCTCTTTTCTGTCATCAGGACCGGTACATACATAGCATCGGTTGAGGCGGAATCTTTCAAAGGACCCAGGTCACCGGCCATAACAAGCGGGCCATACATAACTGCTACCCGGCTGCTATCGTCAGGCATTGACTCGAGACGCAAAGTAAATGGCAGTTTTACTTCGACTTTATCTCCGGTTTCCCAGGTTCTCTCAACAGGGATAAAGCTTCCGGGATCTCCTTTGATATGTATTTCTTTCCCGTTCACACTTATCCTGATCCCTGTGGTTGCCCAGTAGGGATAGCGGACCTGCAGCGTAAGCTTCAGGGGCTTATCGCATTTGAATTCCAGGGTGGTTCCCTTCTCTTCGGGATATGTAGTATTCTGTGTTACGACAATTCCCTTTTCTTTCCAGTTTAGTTCCGAGGCGATAAACTGAAAAAGGAATAGTTCATTGTTGTTATGGTAAAAAATGTTTTTTCCGTATTTAGAGTGATTTTCCATTCCAGTGCCAATGCAGCAGGTGAAGTCGAGCGGATCCTGGAAATACTTAAACCCGCCCATATCGAGCGACAGGTTGTACACGACATGGCCGTCAACAGGGTTCTGAGTCGAAAGTATATGATTAAAGAGCGCTCTCTCGTAAAAGTCGGCGACATTGGCCGCGGCTTCCCATTCAAAGAGGTGTTCGGTGAGCTTAAGCATATTGTACACATTGCATGATTCTGTGGTATTCTCTCCCAGCTGATCCCTTAGTTTGTCTGCAGGGCCGAAATATTCATTATTGCCATTTCCCCCGGTAACATAAGAATGATGATATACTACCGTATTCCAGAAAAATTCTGCAGCTTTTCTGTCCGACGTATCGCCGGTCAGTTCATAAAGGCGCGACAATGCAATAAGCTTGGGGATATTTGTATTACAATGCCTCCCGGGCAGAATGTCTTTTCCCTCCTTCAGCGGGTCGAGCACAGCTTTCTGATAGAATATTTTTGAGAGTCTCAGGTACTTTTCGTCCTTTGTGTCTGCATAGAGGTCAGCAAGCGTTTCACTTATTCCACCATGTTCACACCGCAGCATATTTTGCACCTGATCATCAGTGAGCGGAGACACAATACCGTCAAGCCAGTCCGCAAAACGCCTCTCAACTTCAAGCGCAGTGCTGTTTCCGCAAAGATGATAAGCATCCCTCAGCCCGGCCATCATTTTGTGTTCAGTATAAAACGGAACCCAGATACCATTAAGGTCGAATCCCTGCGACCGGATGTTCCCCTTTGCGACCTCTTCTTCAAGGATTTTTTTACCATGCGGGAAAGCCCCCAGGTAGCCATCCCCGTCAGTATCCTGAAGTTTTTTCATCTCGTCAACGATATAATTGACTCTCTCGAGGAACCTCTTGTCGCCGGTGGTCTGGTACATCATTGAACATGCGCTGAGGTAATGACCAAGGCTATGCCCTGCAATTGTCTCATCTTCCCATCCCATGTAGTGTTCTGCTTTGGGCTTGAGTCCGGCTTCTGAATAAAACTTTGAAAGGAGCCTGTCGGGTTCATAGCTTAACAGTGTATTTATATCCAATTCAGTTGCATGCAGGAATGGCCCGCTGAGAAGCTTAACGTCAGAAAGAGAGAAGGGAAGAGCTCTGAATGACACGATTTCAGGACCGCCTGTTTTGACTGTGGTTTCATAATGTGTTATGCAACCTGAAAGCGCATTGAGAATAATAATTCCCGGTAACAAAATCCTCGCAATTTTCAGCATGACAGATGGGTTTTTAGGATTAAGTGTAAGATTGACACTAATTACTATCTCAAAGATATCATTGTTTCTGCATTGGAAAATGTAAATTTGCAGAAAATCTTCACCCGGGAACGAAATGAATTCAAATTGTGTATGTGAGAACTGCGAATTCAGAGACATCGTATTTGCTTATCTTGACGAAGCAACTGTACGGGAATTATGCAATAACAAGGAGGAACAAGCCTTCAGGAAAGGCGAAATAATAAATCATGAGGGAGAGAAGATCACCAGCTTCAAGTATCTCAAGAGCGGCCTGGTTAAGCTTTACAGACGAACTCCTTCGGGCGACGAACAGGTAATTACAATTACCAAGCCTTTCGAGTTCGTAAGCAATATGAATATCTTTTCCGAAGATCGTTACCGGTATTCTGTCTCTGCCGTTGAAGATTCTGTTGTGTGCACAGTTAACCTGGATTTTATCAAGGCTCTCTTCCTGAAAAACGGGGGATTTGCAATGGGGCTTTTAACCAAAATATCAAAAATCAACGATAAGATAATTAATCAGACTCTTGATATAAGGCAGAAAAACCTTGTTGGCAGAGTCGCCTTCATCCTGCTTTATTTTACGAAGGATATTTATAACACAAGGGTTTTCGACCTTCCAGTCTCAAGGAAAGAGATAGCCGATTATATCGGCATGAGCACAGCCAATGTCATCCGGACTCTTTCCGATTTCAAGCGTGACGGGATCATCAGGGTGTTCGGAAAGACAATTGAAATAGTTGACATAGAGAAGCTTGAGAGCATTTCAAAAAGGGGCTGAAATAAACAAATTTTCAAGCCATTAATCATTTATCAGTCTTTTGTATAGATTATAAAGAAATCCCATTAAGGCAGGTAAAAATTGTTTCTGAATCCGTGTAATAAGGGTAAAAAGTTATATTTTTGGAATCACAAAAAAACAATATTGTATCAAATAAAAAGCAAAGAATCATGATAATACCAAAGACAAAGGGGGTAATTGCAATTTTGACAGGAGGTGGCGATGTGCCGGGTCTTAATCCAGCAATACGCGCGGTGACAATCCGTGCCAATCGTGAAGGATACAAGGTAATCGGCTTGCGCAGGGGATGGGCAGGAATATCGGAGATAATCCGCGATAACAAGGCAAACAACAGTAATTGCTTCCAGATCCTTACCGACGATATAGTAAACAAAGCCGGACGTACCGGTGGAACTTTCCTTCATACTTCAAGAACTCGTCCCAGCCATATGTCAAAGGATAGTATACCTGATCACCTGAAGGGGACCTATAATGCGGAAGTGAATGACATAACTCCCGAAATTATCAAGAACCTCGAATGGCTTGGTGTGGATTATCTTATCCCGATAGGCGGCGATGACACACTAAGCTATGGTGTTCACCTGTACAAGCAGGGAGTGAATGTTGTTGCCATCCCTAAAACAATGGACAACGATGTCCCCGGAACAGACTATTGCATCGGATTCAGCACGTGCGTAACAAGAACAATTCAGATGACTAACAGTCTGAGGACATCAGCAGGATCGCACGAAAGATTTCTTGTACTAGAGGTGTTCGGAAGATATGCCGGCTTTACTGCCATGCTCCCGACAATGGCCGGATCGGCGAACAGATGTGTCATTCCTGAATATAAATTTGATATAGACCTTCTTGCAAAACTTCTTGTTGAGGACAGGAATCTTAACCCCAGCAAATATTCAGTAGTTCTTGTTTCAGAGGGAGCTATGTTCAAAGGTGGTGAAATGATCTTCTCCGACAGCGAAAGAGATGCTTACGGCCACGCCAAACTTGGAGGTATAGGAGATGTTGTTTCCCAGAAACTGAAAGATATATCAGCGAAATACAATGGCGGAAAAATAATCAATGTCATCAACCAGAAGCTTGGCTATATGGTTCGCGGCGGTGATCCTGATTTCCTTGATTCAATTGTTCCAATGGCATACGGCAACCTGGCGCTTGACCTGATACTGAAAGGGATGTACGGAAGAATTGTAGTCCTGAAGAACGGACGCTATGACAATGTTCCGATTGATGTTGTCACATCATCGAAGAAAATAGTTAAGGTCTCTGAACACTACAATATCGAGAGGCTGAGGCCATATTACCATAGCTTCGAAATGAAGCCGTTCCTTTTAATGGCATCCGACACCTAGGATGTAATTATTATATTGATAATTTTGTAGAGACGCGCAAAAAGCGCGTCTCTACGCATTTTTACAAAATTCAGTTTTGGAACAGGGAATTGTCATTAAGTCAACAGGTTCACGCTACAGGGTATTGCATGGCGGCGGTAAGATAACCGAATGTGTTATCAGGGGAAAATTCAGGGAGAAAAATCTGCGGACCACTAATCCTGTTGCGGTGGGAGACAGCGTGATGTTTGAGTTTGAGGCCAACAGAAATACAGGGATTATTAAAGAGATCCTCGACCGCAGGAACTATATTCTCAGGAAAGCAACAAACCTCTCAAGGGAGTCCCAGATAATTGCAGCCAATATCGATCGCCTCTTTCTGATGATAACAATAATCCTTCCCGAAACACCGGTGGAATTTATCGACAGATTCCTGATAACGGCTGAGGCATACAGGATACCGGCGACAATAATAATCAATAAGACAGATCTTTATGGAGAAACTGAAATTACCAGGATGGAATATCTTGAGTCGCTTTACACCAGGATAGGATATGAATGCCTTCGCCTTTCGATCAACAAAAACCAGGGCATTGACCTTCTGAAAACAAAGATGAAGGATAAAATTAATCTTCTTGCCGGCAATTCCGGAGTTGGGAAGACAACCCTGATAAATGCATTGAACCCCGTACTTGATCTGAAAACCGAAGCAATCTCATATTATCATAAACAGGGAAAGCATATCACAACCTTTCCTGAAATGCACCCAATGCCTTTCGGCGGATTTGTCATTGATTCTCCCGGGATAAGGGGTTTTGGAGTGCTTGATATGGCGAGGAATGAGATATACCATTTCTTCCCTGAGATTTTCAAAAGCTCAAAAGAGTGCCGTTTTTATAATTGCCTTCATCTCGACGAACCCGGCTGTGCCGTCAGGGCAGCAGTCGAAAACGGTACAATAAACCCCCTGAGGTACCGGAGCTATGTCAATATCCTCGAAGACGATAACCGTAAATATCGATAGTACATTCGAATTTATTTCTATTTAACATATCTTTACCAGCCAGTTGCCGGCAAACGAGAAACCTGATGAAAAAACTCCTGATCTTTGTCTATACAGCCTTCGTCATAATAATGCTGGCAAACTTTTTCTATTATAGAAGCCTCTATAACAAACAGATAAATTACATTACTGCCCTTCTCGACCGGCAGGTCCAGATAGTGGGGCTTTCCGTTGACGGCACAAATAACTTTTTTATAAGCGACCTTAATCAGGTAATGCTTCCGGGAGATATGGGTTCTTTTTTCATTGATAAGGACCAGCGATACCAGGTTACGGAAAGGATGAAATTATTCTATTCAAAATATAAGGATTTTGTGACTGGTATCAAAATCTTCGACCACAACCGGAATGAATTTACATTAAAAAAAGATGAACAGGGGGACTGGCTGGAACAGCCGCCATACGTGCTTCATGTACAGGGTGAAATTGCTGAGCGGGAGAAGATGGTTAAAGAAAATAAAAAATTCAATTATTATCTTCCGATCTATGAAAACAATGTTGCAATTGGCAATATTGTCGTTACTGTTGATTACCAGAATTACTTCACAGAGATCTTCTCGGAGTTCAATCTTAAGGATTATCAATGGCAATGGGTGGTAAGCGATTCTAACGAAATAATTTATAATAACAGCGGTGAAAAAATAGCTTATTCAAAAATAAAGACAATTACCACTGCAATCGATAACGGGACAATCGGCAACCTTATTCACAAGGCTGAAATCAAGGGTAAGTCAAAAGAGGTCATTTCATCCTTTTACCCGACACAGCTATTACAGAGAAATCTGGGACTTGTATTCTCTGCACCTACGGATCTCTTTCAGAAATATATTATCCGGAACTCCATCATAATTGTGACCGGAACGCTTCTTCTTATACAGATCATCATTTCTTTTTTTATGAGGTATTTCAGTAAGCAGAAAGCCGAAACAAAGAGGCTTAGTGAATCTGAAAAGATGCTTTTCATGCTTATTGAGGAGATGCCTGTAGGTGTAATAATTCACAACAAGAACAGGGAAATAATAAAGGCCAACAAGGTCGCCGCAAATCAGTACTCATATCCCGGAGAAGCGGAAATGAGGGGAAAGATCTTCCCTGAAACAACGCATCCGGAAGGCAATGATTATTTCTCGAAGAACCTCGGAGGGGCATTCAACCCCGACCAGTTCGTGATTATCAAAAAGGAAATCGGTGAAATTGTGCTTTACAGGAACAGCATACCTGTCGTGTTCATGGGTGAAGAGGCAACGATGGAGATCCTTATAGATGTTACGATGCTTGAATATGCGCGCAAGCAGGAAGCAAAGGCAAATGAGGCAAAATCGGAGTTCCTTGCGCGGATGAGTTATGAGATCCGGACACCACTAAACGGGATCATCGGCATGACGGACATCCTTAACAGGAAGGATACGCCGGATGATGTGAAAGAGATAATACAACTGCTGCGCCGGTCCACAGAAGTTCTTCTTAACATAATAAACGACATCCTTGATTTTTCAAAGATTGAAACCGGGAAAATGATCCTTGATGAGGTTCCGTTCAGCCTGAGTGAAGAAATAAATTACTGCTCCGATCTCGCCAGGACATATATTGCCGATAATGATGTTGTTTTTAAATATAATATCGACGAGAATATTCCCAACAGCATAATTGCTGACCCCTTCAGGTTACGGCAGGTTCTTACTAACCTGATAAACCACTCTGCTTCCAATACCCAGAAGGGGGAGATACTTTTGAACTGCATACTAAAAAACAACAAGAACGGGATCATAACGCTCGGCTTTGATCTGCTCGATACCGGTACAGGCTTTGACAAGGCAAGCTTTAAAAAGATCTTCGGGGATTATATTAATGTCGAATCCAAGGCATCGTGGGGAAATGATGAATCGGGATTCGGGACAATCCTTGCAAGACAGCTTGTCGAAATGATGGGGGGAGAACTTACAGCCGAAAGTCCTTCCGGTCTTCCGGGAAACAAGGGGACAAAGATATCTTTCACCATAACCGCATATTCAAACGACAAGCTGGTTAAGAACCTTGACCAGGGAAAAATCACCTCATTTGACAAGATAAAAACCCTTATCATTTCCGGCTCGCATAACCGCGATGAGGATATACTGAGCTATCTGCACAGGCTTGGACTGAATGTATCGGTCACAACCTACCAGAAATCGACTGTCGGACAGATAAAGACAAACCTGGGCCAGGACCACGACAGATACAACCTTGTTGTAATTACTGATGATGAGGATTTTAACGGGTTTGATGCTGCTCACGCTATTTGGGAAAACAATCTTTCAGGCAACTTTGTAATATTCATGATCAGCTCAAATGACCAGAAGGGGAATTACATGAAATGCATTACAATGGGAGTTGATCATTATCTTGTCAAGCCATTTGATAATAATGAGATTACTAATGCTGTCCGGGACGGCTTCCCTTATATAGAAACACGCTCCATGCTGGCAGATTCAGGTAATATTAAAAGCGATCTTCAGATACTGGTTGTCGAAGACAATAAAATGAACCAGAAGGTTATCTGTACAATGCTTAAGTCGCTTGGGTACTCATACGATATTGCTGATGACGGTTATGAAGGCTTCTTACAGGCGAAAAATAAAAAATATGACCTCATTTTCATGGATCTTATTATGCCTGAAATGAATGGTTATGATTCAGCGAGGAGAATACTCGCCGATGACAAATCAGTGCTCATCGTGGCATTTACCGCAGATAATATGCCCGACGCAAGAAGAAAAGCAGAATTATCCGGCATCAGGGAGTTTATCCCTAAGCCAGTCAGGATAGATGATCTGAAAAATCTCTTTGCGAAACATTTCAGCAAGAGCTGATAAAAACAGGATCGTTTCACAAGGCATTTAATCTTCCGGGCAGATGGCATTACAGGTTTTGAAAAAAACTTCAGCGGCAGAGTTTTTAAGAATGGCTGAGACAATTCCGATTGCCGATGTAAGATCTCCTTCAGAATTTGCTGCGGGACATATCCCCGGCGCTTTCAATATCCCACTTTTTAATGATAAGGAACGCGAAACCGTAGGGATAAAATATAAGAAAGAGAGCAGAAGCAGCGCAATTATTACCGGACTGGCACTGACGGGTCCCTTAATGCATGAAAAGCTCAGGGAGGCCCTTAAAATTGCCAGGGAGGGCAGAATACTTGTTCATTGCTGGCGCGGAGGGATGCGATCTGAGGCTATGGCATGGCTGTTTTCTCTGGGCGATCTGAACACTGAAGTGCTTGACGGCGGCTATAAAGCCTACAGGCATCATGTTCTCGCATCTCTTTCCCAAAGACGAAAAACGATAGTCCTGGGAGGGATGACCGGGAGCAGCAAGACACAGATTCTCCACCAGATTAAAAATCTGGGACATCAGACTATCGACCTTGAAGGTATCGCTAACCACAAAGGGTCTGCTTTCGGTGCCCTTGGACAGCTTCCGCAGCCATCGACAGAACACTTCGCAAACCTCCTCTTTGATCAATGGAAAAAAGTTGATGATAATTTCCCGGTCTGGCTTGAGGATGAAAGCAGAAACATTGGAACTATATTTATGCCGGATGAGTTTTATTCCAGCATGCAGGCATCTCCCACAATTGTTCTTTTGATGGATATCGGGAAAAGATTGCCGAGACTTATAGCGGAATACTCGACATATCCGCCGGAACACCTGATAGAATCAATCAAAAGGATCAGCAAACGGCTCGGGGGAGACAATACCAGGGGTGCGATCAGCGCAGTTGAGGCAGGAGATTTTGCAAAAGCAATTGAGATAATCCTGAAGTATTACGACAAAGCTTACATGTTTGGGATCGGACAAAAGCTGAAAAAGAATATCATCTGCATAAAAACCAAAACTGATGATATTGAAAACAACACCTTGAAAGTGCTTGAAGCAGCAGGTAAAATAAGCTGGTGAATTGGCTTATTCACTGGTTTTTAAGATCATCGGAATCGACCCATTTATATACCTTGTCGGACCTCCTCAGGTAATCATCAATTTTGATGGAACAGAGTTCTCCCTTTTTAGCTGTATCTGTCTGCTGAAGGTCAACACGTATTTCTCCTGCACTGTACTCTATTACCCCGGTTGTCGGACCCATTATCAGTATAGTGTCTCCCTTGAAGAGATCCCCGTTTTCGACCTTTATCTCGGCAACTTTCAGCTTTGTGAAATAATTGGTGATCTTTCCAAGGTAAACTTTCTTTTTAGTGGCGCTTGAACCATACCTGGTATTCCATTCCCCGAGCTTCTGCCCAAGGTAATAGCCATCCCAGAAGCCCCTGTTGAATACCGATGATAATCTGTTACGCCATCCTGCAATTTTCTCTTCCGAATAGGTGCCGTCAAAAACTGCCGTTACAGCCTCATCATAGCACGAGGTGACAACCCTGACATATTCAGCCGATCTGGCCCTTCCTTCAATCTTAAATATTCTTACGCCGGCATCGATCATCTTATCGATAAACCCTATAGTGCAAAGGTCTTTTGGCGACATTATGAATTCATTGTCAATTTCGAGCTGGTAGCCTGATTCCTTTTCAGTGACCAGGTATGGCTTCCGGCATGTCAGGCAACAACTGCCCCGGTTTGCCGAAGCATTATTTTCGTGAAGGCTGAGGTAACATTTGCCGGAGATGGCCATGCAGAGAGCCCCGTGAACAAACATCTCGATCCTTACAAGCTCTCCTTTCGGCCCCAGGATATCCTGGCTCCTGATTGATTCGTAGATATATTTTACCTGGTCAAGGTTAAGCTCTCTTGCGAGAACGGCGACATCAGCCCATTTTGAGTAGAATTTTAGTGCAGCGGAATTTGAAATATTGAGCTGTGTGGAGAGATGAACCTCCACTCCTTTTTTGAAAGCATATTCTATGGCTGAAAGGTCAGAGGCAATTATTGCAGTTATTCCGCTTTCAGAAGCAGTATCAATGATATTCTGCATCTGACCGATCTCGCTGTCGTAAACAACAATATTTACGGTAAGATAGCTTTTCAGGTCATTTTCCCTGCAGATGCCGGTAATTTTATGGAGGTCGTCAAGCGAAAAATTGTCTGCCGATTCAGCTCTCATATTGAGCTGCCCGACACCAAAGTAAACTGAATCAGCACCACCCTGGATCGCTGCCGAAAGCGAATCATACGACCCTGCCGGGGCCATTACCTCAATATCCTTCCTGTTCATTGACTGAAACTTGCGGGCAGCAAATATAAGAATTAAATTATTCCCTGTTCATAACGATCCTGATGCAGGTCCCTATACCAACCTCAGAGTGTCTCACATAAATCTTTCCGTTATGGAACTCCTCAATGATCCTTTTTGCAAGAGAAAGACCAAGTCCCCAGCCTCGCTGTTTCGTTGTATAGCCGGGGTTGAATATCTTCTTGAAAGCATTCCTTGGTATTCCCTTTCCCGTATCAGTTATATCAACCAGAATGGTTTTATCTGTCTCAGAAATATTGAATCTGATCTCGCCGCTTCCCTCCATTGCGTCAATGGCGTTTTTTGAGACATTCTCAATAACCCATTCAAAGAGAGAGGCATTGACAGGAACAAAGATGATTTTTTTATCATCAAACAGTGGCAAAAACCTCACCTTGGAAGACGATCTTGTCTTCAGGTAATCAATTGTGCGGGAGATGATACCGACAATATTCTCATTTGCAAGCGGAGGTTTTGCGCCGATCCTGGAAAATCGTTCCGTTATCTTCTCGAGCCTTGCAACATCCTGCGCAATTTCATTTGTAAGCGTCACTTCCGGATATTTATTGTGCAGTATCTCAACCCATCCGGCAAGAGATGATGTCGGAGTGCCAAGCTGGTGGGCGGTCTCTTTCGACATGCTGACCCACACCTGGTTCTCTTCTGCTTTGCGCGAAGAGTTGAAGGCCAGATATGCAACAAGAATGAAGAGGAGAATGATCGCAAGCTGAACGTATGGATAATAATTCAGCTGTGTGAGAATTATGCTATCCTTGTAATAGATCATTGATCTGTGGCCGTTCCCGATATCAATGATAATGGGCTTATTTTTATTCTTGATCTTTTCCAGTTGCGAATGGAGATAACCGGGATCGCGCATCCTGAGTTCATCAAAATTCTTTGATCCGATAATTGTATCGGCCTCGTCGGTAAGAATTACGGGGACACTCAGGTTGTTTTCAATTATCGATGAAAGGAATTCAGTATGGCTTGAATCGGGCAATACAATGAGTCTTGTGGCTTCTGCCCACTGTTCGACCTTGATTCTTTCTTCAGCCTTCAGGATATTTACAAGAAAGCGGGTATATATCAGGGATCCAAGTCCGGTCAATATTGCGAACAGGAAGATGAAAAGCATCCAGTTGGTATTGTACCGGTATTTGTTCACACAAGGATATTTAATCTTATGAAGTTAACTATTTTTTCCTGAAGAGATTTTTAATCGGAGAATCTTTGCTCTCCGCGGGCTTCTCCTCCTCAACCTTTGCGGTATCAGAGTCTCCCCAGGCAACTTTAAACCGTGGAGCAGATGTTGTTTGTCTGGGTGTTGCGGCAGTGTCTTTTTTAAACCACCCGTACTCCTGGTTAAGAATTGTTTTGAGTGTCTTCCGTTCCGTTTTGATATCATTCTTTATCTGGCTCCCTGCAGCCTTGATATCGTAGCTTACCTTTGCATTTTCGCCTTTATTTACGATTTTCAATAACATAGAAGTACGACCCAGCCCATCGTCAGTGACAGCACCAAATTCAGTGGTATTGGGCTTGGGTTTCCTGATCTTCTTACTGAGCATTTCCGACAGCAGGATCCTGACATGATATTCGTAATCGTCGTTGAAGCTGTGCTTGCCGCTAACCGCAAGATCGGCAGCCGATGATTTCACATCCATCTGAGGAATATAAACAAAATTATTCCTGATAAAAAAATCATTCTCAAGCTTTTGAAAATGTATGTCTTTCAGTTCAGATATTTCTATAAATGAAGAGAGTTCCTGTATTGGCTCAAAGTTGACAAGAGCCCCGTTTTCCATTGTGAATTTCCCTTCGGCGGATATTGATTTGATGGCTGGCTTGAGCAACGAATCAGCCGGGACCAGAACCGATGTATTGCCTGAAATCTTCCCGGCGAGATTTTCAGCTTTAATGAAATCCTGGCCGAAATTATGAAACACTTTAAATGCTTTGTTTATATCAACCGATTCAATATCAAAACTGCCCCTCCCGAGAAACGATTTATCTTTGTTCTGAAGTATAAAACCATTACCTGAGACAGCCCCCTCCATTGTATTTAATTTAAAAGCTTTAAAGTTGAAGATCCCCGGCTTGTAACTCATTGAACCCTTAATTTTTTCAGCGCTGAAAGTCTTATATTCAAAATTGTCAAAGGCGAAATCAAGGTCAAGAATAATATCCCTTGGGAGGAGATAAGCTGTTTTTGACGAGGAGGTGTCAGAAAGTGAAGGAAAAAGAAGTTCGGGCCTGATATTTTTGGCAGTCAGGACAGCCTCAGCAGCAAGTATAACAGGTTTACCGGTCAGCCATCCGGTAAGATTAATAAAAGTGCCGTTAAGCTTAAAATCCTGGTTGTGGTAGCTGAATTTAAGATCTTTTGCCGTAACGGTATCTGACACAAAAAGGTTGCCGGTTACATTGTCAACCATGATTTTGTCGTTGTGCACACCGATTCCGAATGAATTGAAACTCAGATCAGCTATGGGATCAAGGGCAAGAAAATCCAAAACTGAAAATTTCTCCACGACAGGCACTTTCCCCATTATCGAAAGTACAAAATCGACGCTCCCCTTTGAAGTGGAGATATCACGGAGATCGAAGAACTCCTTTAGTTCTGAAGGAATAAGTTTTCCCTTGAGCTGCAGGCTGCCGTTCGGGGAATGGAAATCCGCCAGTGATAGCGACCCTGAGTATTGAGCAGATCCAAGTGTGCCGGTCATATCATTTAAAGTGACGGCACTGGTTCCCAGGTTCCTTTTCGCACCATTGGTGAAGTAGCCCTTGAAAGAGAGGGCGTTGATGTTAAGAGCTGAATTCAGATAAGAAACATGACCCTTTGAGAGGTCAAAATTTATTTTTATCAGGGGATTTAAAGTTCTTGTTATCGGCCCTTTTATTGTGCTGCTGAGATTGAGTATCCCAGAAGGATTATAAGCCGCAATCTTTTCATTATATTTTTCAGGCAGATACTTTTTAATGCCCGAGATATCGATATTCTTACCACTGAGTGAGAGGTCAAGGATATCATCTTTTGAGATGAATCCACTCAGTCCGAAATCAATATTATCAATTACCAGGATCCCCTTACTGAAGAGGATACCCTTCGGCGAGCTGTACAATGCAACATCAATTGAAGCCTCTATGCTTCTGCTGATAGTGAAACCATAAAGAGTGAAATTATCAATCCGCATATCACTCACGGCAGTGAAATCAATATCATTACCGGAAATTTTGCTTTTCATCCTGCCGTCATCAACCAATCCTTTGATAACCAGTTTTTTGGCCAGATCATTATACGTTACGACTATATCAGAAGCATTTATCCTGTCGAGATTTATTGTCAAAATATCATTGGAAACCTGGCCGGTATCTGCACTTATTTCATAGTTGATGAGGCCTGCAGTGTCGGTGAAGATATTCAGCCTTCCCTGCTTAACTCCTATACGGTCGATGTTATAAATGCCATGGATGATGTCAGTTATACTGAATTCTGCGATAACCGACTTTGCAAATAAAAGAGTGTCGGTATTCGTTTTGCCAAAAGACGCGGCATCAAAACCGGGAGATGAGTGAACAAGCACATTCTTAAGGTCAAGCGATGCTTTTGGAAATTTTCGGAGGAAAGAAAGGTGTGACGACTCAAATTCAAATTTTGTCTGGATATCCTTATTGAGGGATTTCAGGATCATTCCCGCGACCTTGTCCTGCAATAAAAATGAAGCGGTGAAGAGAGCAACCGTGATTGTAATGATAATCGCGGCAAATATTTTAAGGAATCGAAATAACAATTTCATAAACCAACACCTAACTGTTCGCAGGGCAGATAACGGTGCCAAAGTTAATTTATTTGAATAAGATTGTAATTACCCTGCCGGCTGATTAGCCGTCATGCCTGTAATATTATGATTTCCAGGGATGTTATTTAAATGAATCAGGCGGAAGGAATTCTCCGCGATATTGAATAGCAGCATTTTCCCCGATAATACTTTTCCTGAACCAGTAATTATTTTGATCACTTCATTTGCCATAAAGGTTCCTGTAATGCCCGGAAGAACACCTGTTACACCAACTTCAGCAGGAGCAGGATTCAAAAATTCCTTATCATTAACTGCCGGGTTGTAGCACCGGTATGTCGGTCCCCCTTCAAAATTAAAAACGGAAACCTGTCCCTCGAATTTATAAATGGCCCCGTGAACCATTGGTTTATTGAGAATAACGCATGCATCATTGATGATATACCTTGACCCGGGATTGTCGGTTGCATCGACAACGATATCAAAATCTTTAATTATGCGAAGGGCATTAGAGGCATCAAGACGGAGGTTGAATATCTCAGTCTCAACAAGAGAGTTGAGATGATCAAGCCGATTTTTTGCGATTATGGATTTGAGCTTGCCAACGTCGTCAGAGCCATATAGGATCTGTCTCTGCAGGTTTGTCTCGCTGACCATGTCGTATTCGGCTATGGCAACTTTTCCGACACCGGCTGCAACAAGGTATTGTAGAACCGGGCATCCCAAACCGCCGGCACCGACGACCAGGACCTTTGACTTTTTAAGTTTTTCCTGACCGGCGGTGCCGATTTCCGGGATCATTATCTGTTTGCTGTATCTTCTTAATTCCCTTTGTGTAAGAATTTCACCTGCCATTATCCAAGTTGAGGTTGATCATTGCAAAGATACTCTGTAAATGGCAGGAATCAAATACTCTGACAGCAGTATGCAATGCTTTAGTTAATTGAGAATGCAAGTCCGATCTCAAACGGAAAGAGATCAACTCCCCCTGGACCTTTTCCATGTTTGAAAAGAGGAGTCATATAGTAGGTGCCATAGATCTCAAAATTCTCGTAACCTATACGGGCAGTTGCCCCGTACCGAAGCATGTTAAGGCTGAAATCGCCGTCAGACTTTACCTTGTCGCCGTTGTCAAATACCATTTTGGAATGAGAGCTTATCTTAACAGCACCTATAGGTCCTGCAGCAATGTTAATACGCTGGTGATCGGTCGGGATCTGGACCTCGAACAGAACCGGGAGGTCAAGATAGAGGGTAGCCAGCTTTGATTTTTTAAGCGTTTCGTTATAAGGATCATTAATAATATTACCACTGGCATCTTTCAGAATGTTATTATTCCCATCGAACCTGTAGTTGTTCCAGTTGAGGCCGAGACCGGTCACAAAACCAATATGTCTTCCTAGTCCTATGCTCAGCTGCGAAAAGTTAAGGTTGAAGTTCATCGCTTTCCCGGAATTAAGCGACATATATTCTATCCCGGCCGGCAGCGAAAAGTTGTAATTGTTGGTCACATAATTGTTAAATCCGATTTCGCATCCGGCCCAATGACCCCTGAAATGGGTTCTTCTGTGTTCCCTTGAATCCTTATTATCATCCTGATCTTTATAAAATGATGAATTGTCATTATATTTTTCAACCTCAATTTTTGGGAGTTTCCCTTCGAGCGATTCAAGGATAGTCAATCCCCTGTTGCCAACCCTGACATTAATTTTATTGCCATTATCTGCAATTGCAAGCCTGTCCTGGCCGACTACCACCTTTGTTATGCTGTTTGAATCTGCAGCAGTTGCTGCTTTCCCGTCTCCTTTTTTCTCAGCCGAAGACACCTGGCTGAAGCCCTGAATAAGTATAATCGTAAGCAGTGCTGTTATTCCAATTTTTTTCATGATTATCAATTTAAATGTTTCTTGTGCTGTGACGGCGGAGGGTGGAAAAAAGTTACTGCGATGCAGTAGTTTTTCTGACAGGTGCATTGAATTTAAGTGCTTTCGAACTGAAATAAACAGATTTCAGTTCCCCTGCTTCATCATTTGTTTTTACGAGTGCCATTTGCCAGCCGAGCAGCTTGTTAAGCCCGTCGATACCTGCCTCAGCAACCTCATATGTTTTCAAAGGCTCATCGCTGATCTTCTTTTCTTTAAGGATCTTTTCGCGGAAAGTTCTGGCAATGAACCTGCTCAGCCGGCTTCTTTCATCATCGTAAACAGGTTCCATATAATTAATTGTTGAAGCAATCAAGGTTGGGTCAGTATCTTCTGAGCGCATACTGATTACCGGCATGATGGTGAAAGCAATAAACTCCGGTCCCTGTATTCTTTTCATTGTTGCCACTGAATCTTGTAAATTTTGGAGAGCAGCGGTTTGGATGGCTGCAGGAGAAAGAATATCCGTACCGGCTTTCATACCTCTCATTTCAACCTTTGGTTGGGGTTGAATCATATTCCAGTTTTTGAAGATAACGGGCTGATCCATGTAAATCGTTACCGGTGTCGTGGCAGCAACAGCGCTCTTTTCAGCAGCAGGCCGCGGGAATAATATATGATTAAATATCAGAAATAATATAACTGCTGCGGCACTTAATCCGATCACTGAGAACCTCGCAATTCTTGCAGCAAGTGTAATTCTCTTAAGGCTGCTTTTATTTATGTAATGAACCATGGGTGGAACAAGCTTTGCTCTCTGGATTTTGTCGAAGATGATCCTGTTCTCCGGGTTCATTTCTATATTTTGTCTCAGGTCAGCTTCCTGCTCTGCTGAGAGATCGCCTTCAAGGTATGCAGCAGATAGATATTCTACCTGTGAGGTTATTATATCTAAAGAAGATCTCTGCAGTTTTTCCTTCCCGGGAAAAGAATCTCTGGCAGGAGAGATACTGGCAAGCATAAGTGAATCTGCTTCTTCCCTGATATCAGGGTTCTCACTGAGAAAAGCCATGAGCTCTTCCGTCTGCAGAGCGGTGAGAGTTCCGTCGAGCCAGTCGATTAACCATGTTTCGTAGTTTGATCTGTCGGGCTTCATGACTATATTACAGTTTCAATCTTTCCAATGTAACTCTTAAGGGCAATTCTGCCCCTGTAAATATTAATTTTAACCTGGGCTTCAGTAAGGCCGGTTATTTCTCCAATTTCTTCATAGCTGTATCCTTCATAGTCGCGAAGGAGGACAACCGATTTCTGCTGTTCAGGAAGCCTCGACAGCGCATCATGAAGGATTTCATTCAGGTCGGAGTACTGTGAATTAATTAACAGATATTCCTCATGCGACTCCGTGAGCTGGATAACTCTTTTTTCCTTTCTGATTAAGTCGATCATAGCATGATAGGCTGTCGAAAAAAGCCATGATTTTACAACCCTGTATTCTATTTCAGCAACATGACGCCAGAGCTTTTCATAGCTGTCCTGCACGATATCATTTGCCCAGTCATCATCCTTCAGGTCAGCGCGGATGAAACGATAAACGGCATCGGCAAACTTCTCCACAGCTATGTTGTATTCCCTGACTGTCATAAAACGTTTTACAATGCAAAGACGGTTGAAAATCTGAAAAGTTACAGAAATAGTAAAGACGCCCGACTTGGGCGTCTTTACTAGGATATGTATGAAGGCTGTTACTTCTTCGGCTGATATACTCTCACCCAGTCGATCTCCATTGCGATCATGCTGTTAACAGGTTTGTCCAGACCCCCGGAAAACAGGATATACATCGGCTCCTGCGGAACATCTGATGTCTGTGTAAGGAGGATGGTATCGTTGATTTTCCATACCAGTTTATCGGCGCTCCACTCGAGGGTGAAAATGTAGAAATCATTTGCGAATTTTGCTGCGACGGATCCTTTTACCTTTTTATTGACAGATGCAAAATAGTTTGCTGCCACCTTGCCGTTTGCTGTCCGGCATACATCGATATGCGGGGTTATCTTATCGGCAAGCATCCAGAAAGCTGATTTGGCTGAAGGATCGCCAAGCTTGATCTTTGCACTGAATGTTCCATATTTCTGCCTGAAGCTTTTCCCGGTATTAATAAGCCCGGAAGTGAAAGCGAATTCCTTTGATTTGAAACCGTCGGTGCTGGTCCATACTTTACCCTGGACTTTCTGAGGTTTTGTAATGATCTTCAGGAGGCTGTTCCTTATCTCGAAATTATCTTTTTCGGTATAAGCCTGAAGGTCACTCTCAACGGAATAATTGTCGTGAAGAATCTTATCACCCCAGAAATAGTTTGTAAGCCATGTTTTTGTATCGAGCTTATCTCCATCAAATTCATCGCTGAAAGTAAGCTCCCGGTTCTTGAGAATATCAAATTTATTTGAATCCTTAATTTTGAAGTACCACAGAATATCCTCATCCTTCTTCAGCTTGTCGAACTCCTGAAGCTTATTGAACATATCGGTTTTTTCAAATCTTTTCTTATCGAGGAGATAACTTTTCTTTTCCTTGAATTCCGGAGTAGCGACATACTCCTTAAGTTCATTATATCTGGCAAGACGGGTTGATCCATTGGTATTCAGGAAGTTGGAATACTCCTTCGATTTTTTAAAGGCGTAATATTCCTTAATATCTGAACTTGTTTTAAGCCTGTTGAATTCCTGGAGCTTCTTGTCATCATCTGACCCCCTGAAATCTTTTGCTTTTGCTTTTTCCCTGAACTCCAGGGACTGGACAAGCTTTTCAAGGGATTCATATCCTTTAATTTTTTCAGATCCGTCAAGTTCCTGGAATTTCTTCAGGGACGATCCGCCGATAGTTCTGAAATAGAGTACTATATCCTTTGCTTTCTGGAGAGAAAGAAACTCTTTCTCCCTGGCATACTCCTCAGAACCTTTGAAGCTTAAAGATTCAATCTCTTTCTTTTTCTGAAGGAATGAGGATGATGTGACTAATTCCTTTAGTTCCGTGAATTTTTTCAGGGTATCTGACCCGGCGAAAGCACTGAGCTTGTCAAATTCAGTCTTCAGAGCCTTCTCGGCTTGTTCGATTTTAGCAGTTGACGGGATCAAACCCAATAGAAACTTGAGACTTGCCATTGCATAAATGTTTTAAGTACAACTGATAAAGATAGAAATACTTTCTAAAATAAACGTTCAAACCAGTTCAAATATTTGTTTTTTGAAAAATATGAGGCTAATTTGTAATTTCACATGTTTTAAAAGAGCAGGCGTATGAAGGATGTTTTAAACCGAACTCTTGACAAAATGCGAATAGCCAGGCTTCTCTCTGGAATATTCTCTCTTCTGACTGTCGCGGCAACGTTATTTTATTCCTGCCCTGTATCAGCTCAAACCATTACTGCAAAGGAAATCGTGCGCAGAGCCGACGAAAAATTCAATGGCGAAATGAATGGATACAGCGTAATGACAATGACAATTATCAGGCCATCATGGCAGAGGAGCGTCGAATTCAGGTCATGGTCGATGGGTAAGGATTATTCCCTGACGCTCATCACAGCACCGGAGCGCGAAAAGGGACAATCGTTCCTGAAACGCGGACCGGAAATGTGGATCTGGAACCCTTCAGTGAGCAGGCTCATTAAGCTGCCACCTTCAATGATGTCGCAGGGATGGATGGGCTCGGATTACACAAACGACGATATACTTCGTGAGTCATCCGTAGTTGATGATTATACGCACGAAATTGAAAAGGAGGAGGATATCGACGGAAGAGGATGTTTTAAGGTTATACTTAAAGCCAGGGAGAACGCCGGCGTGTTGTGGGGAAAACAAATATGGTGGGTCGACAGGAAAGAATTCATTGTCCTGAAAGCCGAGCTGTACGATGAGGACGGATACCTGGTGCGATCGGAAAAGGCTTCTGATCTGAAGACATTCGACGGCAGGCTGCTGCCTTCAGTAATGGAGCTTGTGCCGGCAGATGCAGCGGGTAATAAAACTATCCTTAAGATTATCGAAATGAAATTCAATATATCGCTTAACGAAAATTTTTTTTCGCAGCAGAATATGAAAAGCATCAGATAAAAAATTGCTGTAATACTATTATGTTAGATTTCCGGCTTGCTTGGAGAAACCTGTGGCGCAACAGGAGAAGGACGCTTATTACTGCAGCATCCCTCTTCTTTGCAGTATTTTTCGCTCTTGTCATGAGATCATTGCAACTTGGGGCCTATGACCGGCTTTTCAAGAACGTAATAGAATCCTATACCGGTTATATTCAGCTTCAGAACAAGGATTACCTCGACGAGCCCATCCTCGATAACGGTTTTGAACTCGAACCCGGGCTTCCCGCAAAGCTTGAAAATGATCCGAATGTAAAGGGTGTGATACCACACCTGGAATCATTTGCACTTGCTGCTGCCGGAAGCAGAACACAGGGAGTAATGGTAATCGGAGTAAATCCGGAAAAGGAGGCCGAGTTTTCAGGTATAAAAAACCGGCTGGTGAAATTCAGGCTTTCGCCCGATGCAATTGCTGAGCTTAAAAAAGGTTCAATTCCGTCCAGGACAAGAAGACTTCTTGATGTTTTTGCAGGAGAGTCGTTTACAAGCGATTACAGGCTGATGAGCGATCTTGGGATAAAAAATGAAGACTCTTCGTATGTTCTCCCACTGTTCCGAAGAGATGCTTCATTTGTGAATCACTATCTTTCAAAAGATGACACCGATAAGCTTGTCATCGGGAACGGCCTTGCCCGTTATCTGAAGGTCAACCCGGGCGATACTGTCGTACTGATGGGTCAGGGCTATCATGGCACATCGGCAGCCGGAAAATATGTGGTAAAAGGAATTGTTGAGCTTCCAGCACCTGACATTGACAATATTTTGGTATACATGGATATGAACAGCGCCAGCGAACTTTATGGCGCTCCCGGAATGGCTACATCAGCCATTGTAAGCCTCAGGAATGATGATGATGAAAGCATTACGCTTACTGCAGACAGGCTGAAGCAGGGGATATCAGATCCAATGGTGGTAAGGACCTGGCGCGAATTGAATGCTCTTCTGGTAAACCAGATGGAGGCGGATAACAGGAGCGGAATGATAATGATTGGCGTCCTTTATCTCGTAATTGCTTTTGGTGTATTTGGCACCGTGCTTATGATGATGGCAGAAAGAAGAAGGGAATTCGGCATGCTGGTATCCGTGGGAATGCAAAAAAGGCGACTTGCAAAAGTTATTTCTCTTGAGATGCTTCTGATGGGCCTTCTGGGTGTGGCAGCAGGGGTCATCGCATCTCTGCCCGTGGTTTTTTACGGGCATTATCATCCGATCAGATTCACAGGCGAGATGGCCCGCATGTATGAAGATTACGGTTTTGAACCGATAATGCCGACAATGCTACCCGGAGGATTTTACCTGTGGCAGATAGTTATCGTACTTATTATACTTGCAATTGCAATTGCATTCAGTGTCAGGAAAATCTTCAGGATGAATGTTATCAATGCTTTGAAAGCCTAAAAAGGATTAAGATGATTTTTGAGATAGCCTGGAAAAACGTTTGGCGCAATAAAACACGGAGCTTTGTTGTGATCAGTGCCGTGGCCGTCGGTGTCTTTGCCGGTGTTTTCCTGTTGGCAGCCCTCAACAGTTCCGTCGTTCAGCGGATAGATTCAGCAGTCAATGAGGAACTATCGCATATCCAGGTCAACAATAAGGATTTCAGGAGCAGCAGCGACATTCAGAATATAATTCCTGATTATAAAGGAGTCGTGTCTGCGATAAAGGCAACCCCGGGAGTGAAAGAGATAACAGGAAGGGTCATCATAAGAGGAATTGCATCCACTTCAGCAAGAAGCATGGGAGTAGAGATAAACGGGATAGATGTCGGAAAGGAAAAAGAAATGTTCTCATTATCCGCGAAGCTGATCCCCGGTACAGGAACATATTTTGAAACGGAAACAAAATTAAACAGTGTATTTATCGGGGAAAAGCTGGCAAAAGAGCTTAATATAATCAGGTATATACTAACTCCTGATGCTTTTGCTTCACTCGAAGCAAAAAAAGTTCCTGCTGACGTCATAATAAAGCTGAAGCCTCTTTCGGATCAGCGATTTACCTCCGAAAAGAAATTTAATAGAGCCTGTGAAACCCTTCTTTCTTCACCGGAATCTGAAAAATATAGCCTGATGATCAGGGAGGCAGCATGGTCGTACCGCCAGGGATCAAAGATCATTATCTCATTTCTCGACATTAACGGCATGCAAACAGGCGCTGCATTCAGAGTCTGTGGTATCTTCAGGACCAACAATGACCTTTTTGAGCTAAAGTCGCTTTTTGTCCCGATCAGTCAACTACGCACGCTTACAGGTATGAGGGAGGGTCAGTTTCACCGGGTTATTGCGAAAATCGATAACAATAAACATACAAATGAGATTTCGCGGAAAATAAAAGAGAATCTGCCGGGTTATGAAGTGCTTAACTGGAAGGAGATACAGCCCGACCTTGCAATGATGGCTGATCTGATACAGCAGATATATGCATTGTTCATGGTACTGATTCTTTCAGCTCTCGCTTTCGGGATTGTAAATACAATGCTGATGGCCGTGCTCGAAAGGACAAAAGAGCTGGGCATGCTTATGGCAATAGGCATGAACCGGAAAAGGATCTTCTCTATGATAATGCTGGAATCAGTTTTTCTTTCAGTGGTCGGCGGCTTTGCGGGGATGGCAGTGGGAGAAGTCGTAATTGCAATCACAGGAAAAACAGGAATAAACCTTGTAAAATATTCAGAAGGGATGGAAGCCTTCGGATATTCAGCCCACCTTTTCCCCACAATTGAACCTCAGTTCTTTATTACAACAGCAATATTGATAATACTTACAGGGATAATCTCATCAATCTACCCTGCACGCAAAGCCCTCAAACTAAATCCGGTAGAAGCGATTAGAACGGAATAATTCATTCATAGAAAGTCAAACCATGAAAGTAATTGAGATCAAAGATGTTCATAAAATATACAACGAAACCGAAATCGAGGTACATGCAGTAAATGGTGTTACCCTTGATTTCGAGGAAGCCGAATTTGCAGTGATTGTCGGACCTTCGGGTTCGGGGAAGACAACTCTTCTCAATCTCCTCGGGGGCCTCGATCTGCCTACCTCTGGCGAAATATTGATAGACGGTACCGATCTTTCAAAGCTGAAATCATCAGCCCTGATCGATTTCAGGATGAAGAACATCGGGTTTGTCTTCCAGTCATATAATCTTATTCCTGTGCTGACTGCAAAGGAAAATGTCGAATTTATAATGTCGCTTCAGAAATGGTCGAAGAAGGAGAAAGACGATCGCACATTCGAGTTGCTGAAAGGAGTAGGTCTCGCTGAGAGGGCAAACAGCCGTCCGGCAAAATTATCGGGAGGCCAGCAGCAGAGAATTGCTGTCGCCAGGGCACTGGCCTCCCGTCCGAAATTTGTACTCGCCGACGAACCCACCGCGAATCTCGATTCAAAATCTGCGGCAACTCTCCTTGAAATAATGGAAAAGCTTAATCACGAGGAGAAAATCACATTCATCTTTTCAACCCATGATGCAAGAGTTGTTAAAATGGCCCGCAGGGTAATCACACTTGAAGACGGTAAGGTGATCTCAGATGAAAAACTTGAATAAACAGGGTATTCTAAAAAAAATTGTGACGGCACTGGTTCTGCTGATCTTTGCATGGCCGGCTCTTTTTCCGCAGGAGAAGACAAAACCCATAGCTCTTGATGGGTATGTATCTACCCTTCAGAGCGCAATGTTCGATTCAATCTCCGGACCGGTTATATTTGACAATATAATTCATAACAGACTAAATTTCAAGGCATACGCAGGAAAATATATTACCATTGCCGCCGAGATTAGGAACAGGCTTTTCACCGGCGATATGGCAAAGACAGGCAAGAGTTATTCAGAAATTATTGGGACGGACCAGGGGTGGGCCGATATGTCATGGAATATCCTTACTGAAAAATCCTTCTTTCTTAACACTACTATAGACAGACTATGGGTGGATTTTAATTACGGCAAGCTTCAGGTAAGGGCAGGACGTCAAAGGATAAACTGGGGACAAACGCTTGTATGGAACCCAAACGACATTTTCAACGCTTACTCATTCTTTGATTTTGATTACATAGAAAGGCCTGGCAGCGATGCAGTGAGAGTGCAATATTATCCAGGATCATCATCATCAGTCGAAGCTGCGGTCAAAGTGAATAGTGTTAATAAAATAACAGCTGCCGGTCTCTGGCGGTTTAATAAATGGGGATACGACATTCAGATCCTTGGCGGATATTCAAACGGTTCCGACCTTGTAGCAGGAGCTGGATGGTCAGGATCAATAGGATCAATGTCGTTCAGGGGTGAAGGATCCTGGTTTCATCCGGCTAAGGGATTTTCCGACACATCCGGTACGGTTATTATAACTGCAGGTCTCGAGAAAGTATTCAGCGATAATTCGACCGCGCAGATACAACTCATGTATTGCAATAATCCCCTGAAGCTTGACAATTTCGCCAGCTTTTATTCCGGAAATCTTTCAGCTAAGGACCTCGCTTTTTCAAAATTCACTGCCTTTGGTCAGTTCACATGGGCGATAACACCATTGCTGAATGCTGGAATCTCAGCAATGTGGTTTCCCGGACTAAAAGGATATTTTGCCGGACCATCCATTGATTATTCGCTGGCTGAGAATCTCGACTTTTCGCTTATCTGGCAGCACTTCAGGAGCATTATCGGAGGCTCCCCGGCAAATATAAATATTGCATTTCTACGGATAAAACTGAGTTTCTAGAATTTTTCTACTTTTGCCGCAGCAATATCGGGAGTCATGGCACTTGTACACGAATTTGAAAACAGCGGAAACTGGCTCTTTAAAAGAAGAGGCTGGCTCCCGGTAATTTTAATAGTCGCAGGCCTGGTGATGATGTACCTGGGCAACAGGCAGGCAATCCTTTTTGATCTGAGGGATGAGATGATCTTCCTTGGGATCAGCCTGCTGGGAGAGGTAATAAGAATTATTACTGTCGGCTTTGCTCCGAAGAATACATCAGGACGCAACACTGAAGCTGGCCAGATTGCAGACGAGCTGAACGTTACAGGAGTCTATTCCATAGTAAGGCATCCGCTCTATGTCGGAAATTTTTTCATGTGGCTGGGCCCTGTTCTTTTTCTGCGGTCAGCCTGGTTCACCGTGGTTTTCTGTCTTGTTTACTGGCTCTATTATGAGCGGATAATGTTTGCCGAGGAGCAGTTCCTGAGAAGAAAATTCGGAGATGCGTACGATAAATGGTCTGAAAAAGTTGGGTCATTCATTCCCTTTTCAATAAAATATATTCCGTCAAAGCTTCCATACTCAGTACGCAATGTGCTCAAAAGGGAATACAACAGTTTTGTGAACATCTTCGTGATCTTTTTCGTGCTCGATGTTTTCAGGAACCGCTACCTTTCAGAACGGATATACTTTACCCGGACCTGGTTAATACTCTTCATTTCCGCAGTAGTTATCTGGGCAATTATCAGGTCAATCCATAAGTACACCAGATGGCTTGAAGTGGAAGGAAGATAACAAAAGCTCCGTTTTTGCTATCTTTGAGGGGTGGCAAAAGCAATAAAAAAGATATTATCCTTTCTTCTTGCGCTGCCTGTGCATTTTTACAGGTATTCTATCTCTCCATTTTTAAGACCTTCATGCCGTCATGTCCCCTCATGCTCTCATTATATGATAGATGCTCTTAATATCCATGGACCTTTTATGGGTTTTGCCATGGGGCTCAATAGGATACTGAGGTGCCATCCGGGAGGAACGCATGGCTACGATCCGGTACCGTTGTTCAGATTCAAGAGGTACAAGCCGTTTTCAATAATGGTTTTGAAGAGCAAAAAAGAAAACAGGTTAAAAAGATAAATTGATTTAACCACTTTTAATAAATTATTGCCACTAATGTGGCATTATCATTATTAAACTTTTAACTAATTAACTCAAGTTGCTAGTTTTAAGAAAAGGGAGGATTTAAGAACAAGGAACAAGGATTTTTGATTTAAGAAGAAAGGGCTCATTTTGTTATACTATTGAGAATCATTATTATATGTATTTTACTTCTTAATTCTAAAATCGTTAATCATCATTCGTTAATCAGATTTTTAATGAAAACTTAATAAGAAGCAACTTAGGTTAATTATTTAGAAGTTAAGCTCTTCCTTCAGGTGCTTGTACCCTGCCCTGCTGACCGGCAGCTTGTCGCCTGACTTAAGAATTGCGACATGATTGTCTTTTCCGTATGGTTCGATACGGTTGATCTCCTGTATCCGGACGATATATGAACGGTGCACCCTTACAAAATCAGTGCCTGGAAGGTTATCTTCATAAAACTTCATTGTCTGCTGCTTAAGAGCCTTTCCGGTTGAATGGTAAACCATCACATAATCATCCTCAGCCGCAATGTAGCGCACCTGGTCTATAGGAATAAGATTAATTGCATTTCCCTTTCTGACTACAATCCGGTTAATCGGACCGGCTTGTTCGGGCATTTTTTCGAGAAGCCTGGAGGGGGGAATTCTTTCTGCTTTTTTCGGACCGGACCTTGCAATCACTTTATCAATGGCTTCCCGAAGGCGTTCCTTCGGGAAGGGTTTTAAGAGATAATCCACAGCATTCATTTCAAATGCCTTAATTGCGAACTGATCATACGCCGTGGTAAAGATTATTGCCGGCTTCTCAGTCATGACCTCAATTAATTCGAAACCGGTAAGACGGGGCATCTGGATATCGAGAAATACCAGATCCGGCTTTAATTCGGAGATAGTCTTTAAACCCGAAAACCCGTCAGCGCATTCTGCAATAATGTCAATCCCGGGAGCATCTTTAAGATAATACTTCAGTAGTTCCCTTGCCGGAGTCTCATCGTCGATTATAACTGTTCTTAATTTTTTCATTTTATGAAAGAGAAGATTTATTTATTCAAATTCTGCCGGCATATAAAGGTTCACAGTAAACACTCCATCCTTTTTTTCAGTCCTGACAGAAGCCCTGTTGCCATAAGTGAGTTCGAGCCTTCTTGATACATTCAGCAGCCCGGTGCCGGTTCCCTTTGCCGGTGAGACCCCGTTCTCGTAGCTATTGCTGATCGTGATTGCAAGTATACCTTCGGACACTCCGGCAGTTGTTACAATACTGACACTGCCAGTGCTTTCGTATACCCCGTGTTTAACAGCATTCTCATATAGCGGCTGAAGAAGCATCATGGGGATTTTTGCCTCCAGTGTTATTTCTTCGATATGTTCTTCAGTAGAAAGCCTGTCGCCAAATCTGACTTTTTCTATATCCAGATAGACCCTCAGATTATCAAGTTCGCTCCTGAAAGAAACAGGTTGCTCATCCTTCCTTGAAAGGGCGTACCTCATGAAATCAGAAAGTTTTATTACCATGCTTCTGGCCTTTTCAGGATCGGTAACGGTAAGGGAACTTATTGAATTAAGGCTGTTGAAAAGGAAATGGGGATTGATCTGTGACCTCAGCATTTTAAGCTCGGTCTCCTTTACCAGGCTTTCAAGCTTAGCCTCGCGGGCACTTTTCTCTGACAGGTTTGTAAGGCTTGCAAAGAGGAAGTATGTAAGGATTATTATTGCATAGATGACAACCCCTGTTCCCACCCTGTAAGGGAAAGTGGCATCCCAGTACTGCTGGTAATTATTTTCCTGCGGAAGAACCAGGATCATCACCAGCTTTGTAATTATTATCCAGAGAGTCACAGAGACGGCCCCGGTGAGGACAAGGTTCATAATGAGAGAAGATGGTTTTGCTTCGCTTTTGTTGAAGAAGGTGAAGGGGTACCAGAGTGACAGCGCAATTCCTGAGAAAAGAAGCAATGATGTTACGGAGTCGATGATGCTGATATTTACAAAACTGCCATAGGCATAGTAAAATAAAAGTGCCTGGCCCAGCGAAAGAAAGAGCCAGACCAGCCACCATACTATCAGACGTACCCTGTTGCCAAGGACAGGATGTTTCATCTTTTAAGGATTAATAACTTTTTACTTCACCTCCGCCAAATACCACTGCGCCCTTGATCACAAGCTGACTTGCCGAGTCAACCTGGCGTCCCGGGGCAATTTTACGGGTGTCGCTGAATCCTCCAAGGACAGGGGTAACTTCAATAGTAACATACCAGTTGTCAGGGACAATAATAGTGGCACCACCGAAAACGCATGCGATCTCGAGTTCATTTCTGCCTGGGGCCAGCTTAGCTTTGGTAAGATCAAGCTCAATACCGCCGAACACTGACGAAATCTTGCCTCCCCTGAAATTTTCGGAAAGGATCTGGCGTTCACCGCCGCTGAATACGTTAACATAATCTATATAATCATCGCCCGACGTCCCGGAAGTGCCCACCGAATGCCAGCCCTTTCGCTTGGTGACAATAAAGATTATACCGACGATTATGAAAATTGATGGCCAGAACATGTCGTACATGTGAAATGTTTCCTCAAAGAGTCGGGGAATCATGAAGAACCCGCCAACGGCCATTACAATGATACCTCCTGTTTTTTCAGAAGCTCCCAGGGTCATAATAAGACCGATAGTGATAAGAAGCATTGGCCAGCTGAAGATCACATGATCAATGAATTCCGGGAAAAACCCGGTATTTCTGATAACCAGGAACATGCCTGCAAGAACCAGGACCACTCCTATAAGTACCCTGTTGTTCGTAAGATGATGACGTTCATGCCTGGGATAGCGATGCTCACCTCTGTAGTCGTTATTTGTTTCCATAGCTGTAAATTTATTTGATTTTTAATTAATTTTCTGAGGGTTTTGTTTAAAGAAGGAAGAAATTATAAATGATAACCCTAGCAAAACGATTACGCCCGGCCAGTAAAAGGTTTTCATTACATCGGGAATTCCGCCGTAATAATTGTCCATCAGGAACCAGGCACCTCCTGCAACGAGCAGCAATCCTCCTGTAAAATGGAGGTTAAGAAGTAGCAAAACGCCGATGAATACCATAGCTGTCTCCCAGGTAAAGTATTCCTTTACGCTTCCGAGGTGGAGCATGTCATTCGTCGCAACCAGGAGAGCAACTCCGAGTAGTATGAAAAAAAGCCCTATACTAACCCCGGGATGGTGCTCTCTCCGAATTCCCAAATATTTATCTTTGTGTACCATAATCAAAGTTTTAAATCTGAATCAAAAATAATTCACCCTGCAGGGATCAGTTATTATAAATCGGTGAATGACGGATTTTTAACGGTATTTGGCTGTTTAGAGCGGAAAGTGTTACTTTTTTGTTGATAATTTTTTTAATTAAAGAAGCTTTCATATTTTTGCAGACCAAAATTTGCAGTGATGTCCGGATTATTTACCATACCGATAAACGGGTTAAAAGAAGGACGCCACTCTTATTATTTTGAGATTAATAAAAAGTTTTTTGACCAGTTTGAAGAATCGGAGATTAAGGAAGGGAGTCTGACTGCGGTGGTTGAAGCCGAGAAGCTTACAACGCATATCGACTTGACTGTCAGAATTGAAGGAAGCGTGAATATCTCGTGCGACAGGTGTCTTGGAGTTTTCCGGCAATCTGTAAGCTGTGAAAACAGGCTCCTTGTTAAATTCGGCCGTGTAAGCGACGACAGCGACCCTGATATTATCACTCTTCCGGCGGATGAGAATGAACTTGACCTTCGCCAGTACTTTTATGAGTACATAATTCTTGCTCTGCCGATTCAGAGAGTACATCCCGCCAACAAGAGCGGGAAATCCGCCTGTGATCCCGAGATGCTGAAAAAGCTAAAGGAGCATATTGCAGATGATGAAAAGATAAATGATCCCAGGTGGGATGAATTAAAGAAATTAATGAACAATAATTAAAAAGAGAAAACATGCCAAATCCCAAGCGTAAACACTCGAAAACAAGAACAGCCAAGCGCAGAACTCACTATAAAGCAACTGCTCCAACTGTAGCCACTTGTTCAAACTGCGGATCTTCTGTCCTGTTTCACAGGGTTTGTCCAGAGTGCGGTTTTTACAGGGGTAAGCTTGCCATTGAAAAGAAGGCGACGGCCTGACCTGGTATAACCAACCGGTAATACTATGAGAATAGGCCTTGATGTTATGGGTGGTGATTACGCGCCTGATGCTATAGTAGAAGGCGCAGTGGATTCCCTGCAACATTTATATGCTGACGATGAACTGGTTCTTATCGGTGATGAGCCCTCCATTCTTAAAAAGCTGGAGGAAATGAAAACAGAACCATCTCGTTTTAGGATAGTGCACACTACTCAGGTTATCGGAATGGGAGACATTCCGGCAAAAGCATATGCCCAGAAACAGGATTCCAGCATTGCTGTAGGCTACAGTATGCTGAAGGAGGGGAAGATCGATGGATTTTGCAGTGCGGGAAATACCGGAGCAATGATGGTGGGCGCCACCTATACGGTAGGTGCTATCCCCGGAGTTCTCCGTCCGGCACTTGCTACGATCCTGCCGGCCATTGATGACCGTAATGCAGTTATCCTCGATGTCGGGCTCAATATCGACTGCAAGCCTGATGTCCTTCTCCAGTACGGAATCCTTGGAAGCATATTTGCAAAATATGTGCTTGAAGTAAGTAACCCCCGGGTAAGGCTTCTGAACATAGGGGAAGAGGAATCAAAAGGGACTCCGGCGGTTAAAGCAGCCTACGAACTGATGAAGGAACATCCGGGAATTAATTTTGAAGGTAATATCGAAGCTAACGAGCTCTTCCGGGAGACTATGGCCGATGTAATTGTCTGTGATGGGTTTGTAGGGAATGTCATTTTAAAGCAGACTGAAGCTTTTCATTATGTTTACAAGACACGGAATCTACAGGATGCCTATTTCGACAGACTTGATTTTGAAAGTATTGGGGGAACGCCGATAATCGGTATAAATGCAAATGTTGTGATTGGTCACGGCATTTCAAAAAGAAAGGCTATCATGAACATGATCCTTCAGACCTGGGCCGTCGTTCATGTTAACCTCGCTCAAAAGATTAAAGAGGCAATTTAGTTATGGGTAAATTACGTGCTGCCATTACCGGAATACATGCCTGGGTTCCGGAGTACAGGCTTACAAACCATGAGCTTTCAAAAATGGTCGACACTTCCGACGAATGGATAATGCAGCGGGTCGGAATAAAGGAACGCAGAATATTGATGGGTGAAGGCCTCGGGAGCTCCGATATGGGATTTGAAGCAGTCAAGGGCTTGCTTGAAAAGACCGGTACTTCACCTGAAGAAATTGATCTGCTTATCTGTGCGACAGTTACTCCTGACATGCTTTTTCCTGCAACGGCAAATATAATCTCCGACAAGGCCGGAATAAAAAATGCTTTTAGTTTTGATCTTAACGCTGCCTGCTCGGGCTTTCTCTTTGCCCTTCAGACAGCAGCTTCTTATATAGAGACCGGCAAATACAGGAAGGTAATAGTCGTCGGAACCGACAAGATGTCATCGATCACCGATTATACTGATCGTACACAATGCCCGCTTTTCGGCGATGGAGCCGGGGCTGTCCTGCTCGAACCAACTACCGGAGAATATGGCATTATAGATTATATTTTTCACACCGACGGGTCGGGACGTAAATATCTACATCTTAAGGCAGGAGGCTCGGTAAGGCCTGCTTCCCATGAAACGATAGACGCAAAGGAACATTATCTTTACCAGGAAGGACAGAGCGTATTCAAATTTGCCGTGGTTAACATGGCTGACGTGGCTGCAGAGATAATGGAACGCAATAATCTCAAATCTGAAGATATAGCCTGGCTGGTTCCGCACCAGGCAAACCTGCGGATTATTGACGCTACCGGCCGTAGAATGGGTCTTCCTACAGAGAAAGTAATGATTAATATTCAGAATTACGGGAACACTACTACAGCAACAATCCCATTGTGCATCTGGGAATATGAAAAAAGGTTGAAGAAGGGCGACATTCTTATACTTGCTGCTTTCGGCGGCGGTTTTACATGGGGATCAATTTACCTCAAGTGGGCTTATGACCCGAAATGAATGCCCCCAATCCCGCACAAAGGGGGGCTTTAAAGATGTTTATTGACTGGAAAGTCCCCTTAAGGGGATTTAGGGGCGGACATATTATTTTTCTTTGCAATAGTTTTTATATTTGTCAGTTATTAAGTTTGTATCTTATAAATTCTAACCGCTATGGCAAAATACAACGAGATTGAAACAGCTGCAATTAACCTCATAAGCAACGGAACCGATATTACCGGAGATATAAAATCCACAGGCGATATAAGGATTGACGGAACACTTTCCGGCAACCTTGCAACAAAAGGCAAAGTGGTGATTGGTCCGACTGGAAAGGTAAAAGGCGAAGTCGTCTGCAAAAACTCCGAAGTATCCGGCAGTATCGAAGGTAAGATCACAGTAACTCAATTATTAATTCTTAAAGCTTCTTCAAAAATTCTTGGCGATATAGTAACATCAAAACTTTCTATTGAACCCGGAGCTATGTTCACGGGAAATTGTAAAATGAGCGAAAACGTCAATAATGGAGGAGCAGGAACCCCAAAAGAAAAAGAACCTGACAAAGCAGGAAAATAAGGGCTTCAGGGACTTTGGCAGGTATTCAGGCCTTGCATTCCAGATGGTCGCTTTAATCCTTTTACCCACCCTGGGCGGAGTCAAGCTCGATAAACTGACAGGATGGCAAACGCCTGTCTTCACAATTATTCTTTCACTTCTTGGTGTATTTGCCGCTATCTATTTTACGGTTAAGGATTTTATAAAGTAACCCTTCACTTGAAACCGCTTTTAAAATATTCCATTCTGCTAATCCTTTTAGGCATCCTGCTCATTTCAGCAGCATTTCTTATAAATAACCTCTTCAACGCTGGCTTTAGAACGCGTGAAGTTGCAATTGCGGCTTCAGTTTTTATGATTATCATTTTTATCTGCATGGCCATTTTTTTCAGGGGGCAATCAAAAGAGCCGGATTCAAAAGTAATGCACAGCCTCGTCTCTGTGGGCCTTAAATTCATCCTGGAATTGATCTTCGTTTTCTTCTGGTTTATTATTGCTAAAAAAACTGGATTATCGGCTGTGATATTATTTTTTGTCTTATATTTAACGTTCACTTTGTTTTTAATATTTGTTATATTGAAAACATTGAGGCACAGGATCTTATAACAAACATAAATTTTGAAAACCAGAATTGTCACAGGACTTTTTTGTATTTTTCTGCTTGCAGCATTTTCTCTTCCGATGTCTGCCCGGGAAGGGGCAGCTTCGGATAAAGATACAACAGCCTTTGATGCCAGTTCATTTATCCTTGATCATATCGCCGACTCTCACGAGTGGCATATCCTGACGAAAAAGAACGGAGAAGGCGTAGCTATTTATCTTCCTGTAATTCTTTACAGCAAAGAGAAGGGACTCAATATTTTTTCATCAAGAAAGCTGGCCGACGGAAGGGAATATAAGGGCTATAAGGTTGTTGAACAGGAAAGCGATCTCAAGGGCAAAATAGTGTCGGTGAATGAAGCAGGAGAAATAGATGCGAAGAATCTTCCGCTGGATTTTTCAATGACAAAAACAGTTATCGGGATGCTTGCCGCTGCGCTTATCGGGATGTGGCTCTTCATTTCACTTTCCCGTTCTTATAAGAAAACCGGAATAAGCCAACCTAAGGGAATCCAGAGTTTCCTGGAACCGGCAGTTCTCTTCGTGCGTGATGATATCGCCATCCCGAATATCGGAGAACATCACTATGAAAAGTATATGCCCTACCTGTTGTCAGTCTTCTTCTTTATTCTTATTAACAATGTGATGGGGCTCATCCCTTTCCCTCCACCGTTCGGGGCAAACGTTACGGGCAATATTGCGCTCACCTTCGTACTGGCAGCCTGTACCTTTTTCATTACACAGTTCAGCGGCAATAAAACATACTGGAAGCATATCTTTGCAGCTCCGGGAGTTCCTTTCTGGCTCCTTCCCATCATGATCCCGGTTGAGATCATAGGTCTTTTCTCGAAGCCGTTCGCACTAATGATCCGACTCTTTGCAAACATCACTGCGGGTCATATAATTGTCCTGAGCCTTATCTGCCTTATCTTTATTTTCGACTCCCTTTCAATTGCCCCGGTTTCAATTTTCTTTGTGATTTTCATGGATTGCCTCGAGCTTCTTGTAGCATTCCTTCAGGCATATATTTTCACTCTTCTTTCATCGCTGTTCATCGGAATGGCAATGCCGGAAGAACATCATTAATATTTTTGTTTAACTAAAAATCTGAATTATGACAGGTACAATGGCAGCAGTTGGAGCAGGTCTTGCAGTGATAGGCGCTGGACTTGGTATCGGAAGAATCGGCGGTTCGGCAATGGATGCAATAGCAAGACAGCCGGAAGCTTATTCAAAGATACAGTTGGCCATGATCATTGCTGCAGCTCTTGTTGAAGGAGCCGCACTGTTCGCAATTGTAGTTGCTCTTATTGCAAAAGCGTAAGAGAAGGAACATGGAAGCCTGCAACGGTTGGTTGCAGGTCTTCCTTTTTATTTAAAACGATTTAATTTACCGCATATGATATTACTGGCAAATAGTCTTACTTCCCCGGCAATAGGACTGATCTTCTGGTCAGTTCTGATCTTCGGCCTGTTCTTTTTCCTGCTGACAAAGTTTGCCTGGAAGCCGATCCTATCTGCTGTAAAGGCAAGGGACGAAATGATAAAAGGATCCCTGGCTTCAGCAGCGAAGGCACGCGAAGAGATGCTTAAACTACAGAGCGATAATGAAGCTATCCTTAAGAAGGCACGCGAAGAACGTGAAGTGATCCTTAAGGAGGCCAGGGATGTCCGCGATAAGCTTATCGGCGAAGCCAAGGGAAAAGCTACCTTGGAGGCAGAAAAAATAGTCGAAAAAGCTAAAGCAGGAATTGAGAACGAAAAGAATAAAGCCCTCTCGGAAATCCACGAACAGGTGGCAAGCCTCTCAATTGATATTGCCTCCAAAATACTCGGACAAAAACTTTCAAAGACCAACGAACAGTCGAAACTTATCGATAAGTATCTTAAGGATATTGACCTCAACAAGAATTAGCACATTGCTTAACAGATGAACGACAGCAAAATATCCGTCAGATACTCACGCGCTCTCTTTGAATCGGCACTCGATAAAAAGATACTTGATAAAGTATATAACGACATGATCTTTATTTCCGAAATATGCGAGATCCCGGAAATGAAGGAATTTCTAGATAGCCCAATAATTGTGCCATCAAAAAAGATGGATATACTTCACAGAATAGCAGAAAAAAACATCGAAAAAATAACACTCTCCTTCATTGACCTGGTGGTCGGAAATGAGAGAGAGGTTTTCCTTCCGGCGATGGCAAGGGCATTTAAGCACGAAACAAAGAAATATAAAGGGATCACTGAATCAGTTCTTATAACCGCCGTAAAAGTGGACACCGGTGTCAGGAAACAGATATCGGACCTGATTACAGGAATTTTTAAAACAAAAGTTGAGCTTACCGAAATTGTAGATAAAAATATAATAGGCGGATTTATTCTCAGGATTGAGGATAACTATATTGATGCAAGCGTCAGGACCAAACTACGCAAAATCGAAAAAGAGCTGAAGGGGAGTTCCCTGACAGCATAACAGAATTTTTTTTTACAGGGATTATAAGTTTTAACAATATGGCAAATATTAAACCAGCAGAAGTTTCAGGAATTCTCCGGCAGCAGCTCGAGGGGATCCAGACAGGCGTTGACCTTGAGGAGGTTGGAACAGTCTTAACGGTTGGTGACGGCATCGCCCGGATTTACGGTCTTTTAAATGCTGAATCTAATGAGCTTTTAGAGTTTGAGAACGGAATGGAAGCCATTGTCCTGAACCTTGAAGAGGATAATATCGGAGCTGTTCTTCTCGGTCCGACTGAAGAAATAAACGAGGGGGACATAGTCAAAAGAACCGGCCGTATAGCATCAATAAATGTTGGTGAAGGTTTGCTGGGCAGAGTGATCAATCCGACAGGGCAGCCTCTTGATGGCAAAGGACCTATTAACGGTGAGACCTTTATTATGCCTTTTGAAAGAAAAGCTCCGGGGGTAATTTTCCGCCAGCCGGTAAAACAGCCGCTCCAGACAGGTATAAAGGCTATTGATGCAATGATCCCCATTGGCCGGGGTCAGAGGGAGCTTATTATCGGTGACAGGCAGACGGGGAAAACAGCTATCGCTATTGATGCTATCATAAACCAGCGCAGCAATTTTGAAAAAGGAAAGCCTGTTTATTGCATTTATGTGGCAATAGGACAAAAAGGCTCTACCGTTGCAAACATTGCGAAGACACTCGAAGAATATGGTGCGCTTGAATATTCGGTAATCGTTCTGGCGACAGCTTCAGATCCTGCCGCTTCACAGTTCTACGCCCCCTTTGCAGGAGCAGCTATCGGTGAATTTTTCAGGGATACTGGCCGCGATGCGCTCATCATCTACGATGACCTGTCCAAACAGGCCGTATCGTACAGGGAGGTCTCCCTGCTTCTGCGCCGTCCGCCGGGACGTGAAGCATACCCGGGTGATGTCTTTTACCTCCATTCACGCCTTCTTGAAAGAGCAGCAAAAATCATTGAATCGGATGAGGTAGCAAAACAGATGAACGATATTCCTGATTCAATAAAGCACTTGATAAAAGGCGGCGGTTCGCTCACTGCACTGCCTATAATCGAAACTCAAGCCGGAGACGTTTCGGCATATATTCCGACAAACGTGATCTCTATTACAGACGGCCAGATATTTCTCGAATCAGCACTCTTCAACGCTGGAGTTCGCCCTGCCATTAACGTAGGTATTTCAGTGTCGAGGGTCGGGGGAAATGCCCAGATCAAATCGATGAAAAAAATCGCTGGAACCCTGAAGGTTGACCAGGCACAGTACCGCGAGCTTGAAGCATTTTCCAAGTTCGGATCCGACCTTGATGCAACCACACTGGCTACTCTTAACAAGGGAGCGAGAAACGTTGAAATACTTAAGCAGGGGCAATATTGTCCGATTCCGGTAGAAAAGCAGATTGCCATAATTTATTGCGGTACCATGGGCCTTCTGAAAGACATTCCGGTAAATAAGGTAAAGGACTTTGAAAAGGATTACATAGAGTTTATGGACCTTAAGCACAGAGATGTCCTTGATAAGCTCCGCGACGGCGTTCTAAATGAGGAAATCACAAAAGTGCTTCAGGAAGTTGCCGTCGAACTGGCAATAAAATACAAACCGGGAAATTAATAACCGGGGATGAACAATTAAGTCGAAGATGGCTAATTTTAAGGCGATAAGGATAAGGATAGCATCTGTTAAATCTACCAAACAGATCACCGCTGCCATGAAGATGGTTTCTGCCGCCAAGCTCAGGAGGGCGCAGGACAAGATCGTCAGGCTGAGGCCTTATGCCAAGAAACTGCATGAGATACTTGTGGGACTGTCGAAAAGCCTTGCTGATTCGGAAATTGAAAATATTTATGGCCGTGTCTCAGCCTCTGAAAAAGTCCTTATCATAGTTATAACATCAAATCGCGGCTTGTGCGGAGCCTTTAACTCGAACGTCATCAGGGAATCCCGGCGGATTGTCTCGGAAAAGTACCTTGAACAGTTCAATAAAGGGAATGTTTCATTCCTGACTATCGGGAAAAAGGGATATGATTATCTGAGGAAACTGAACCTTAAAATGCTGCCTGATCGCAATAGCATATTCAATAATCTGACCTTCGATAATGCCTCATCTATTGCAGAGGAGGTTATGGCCGCATTTGTAAATGGCGATTATGACAAGGTTGAGATCGTTTACAACCAGTTCAAGAATGCTGCTGTTCAATACCTTACCGTTGAACAATTCCTGCCTGTTGAAACCGTAGGTGCTGCTTCAGGTGCTGCTGCACCGGTTGACTATATTTATGAGCCAACAAAAGAAGAGATCATAAAAGAGCTTATTCCAAAATCATTGAAAATACAATTTTATAAGGCAATTCTTGATTCGTTTGTTGCTGAACATGGGGCCAGGATGACCGCCATGCACAAGGCCACCGATAACGCAACACAAATGATCAGGGAGCTCGCTCTGCAGTACAACAAGGCACGGCAGGCGGCAATCACCAACCAGATACTTGAGGTAGTAAGCGGTGCGGAGGCACTGAACGGATAGATAAATTCAGACAGATATAGTTCCATAACCAGCATGTACAATCATTCAGAACTTAAGGAGGTAGTTGACAAGGCTCTGACAAACCTTTCCTATAACAGGGAAGCTTCAAGGCTTACTGACCCCGTAAAATATATTCTTTCCATCGGCGGCAAAAGGCTTCGTCCGGTTTTGTCACTAATGACATGTAACCTCTTCAGTGACAAGATTGATGAAGCTGTTCTTCCGGCAATAGGACTCGAAATATTCCACAATTTCACTCTTGTTCATGACGATATTATGGATAATGCTCCGGTAAGGAGAAACTTCCCGACGGTCCATGCAAAATGGGATGCAAACCAGGCTATCCTCTCCGGAGACGTCATGGCATTTGTGGCTAATGATTGTGTACTTCAGGCCCCGCCAGACAAGCTCCTTAAGGTTTTCAGGGTTTATAACAAGGCTGCTATCGAAGTATGTGTAGGTCAGCAGCTTGATATAGATTATGAAAAAGCCGCAATCGTAACTCAGGATGAGTACCTGAGGATGATAGAGTTAAAAACCGCCATGCTTATTGCTGCAGCAGTTAAGACCGGAGCAATCATTGGCGGCGGAGATGACAGGGATTCAGAACTGCTCTATGAATTTGGCCGGAACCTTGGACTGGCTTTCCAGGTACAGGATGATCTTCTGGATGTTTGGGGCGATACCAAGGTTTTTGGAAAAACACAGGGCGGCGATATCGTTGCAAACAAAAAAACCTATCCTTTCGTGAAAGCAATGGAGACAGCAGCGGGCAGACAGGCCAAGCAGTTGCAGGCGCTCTATTCCGGAAGCGAATCAGACCCCGATACAAAGGTCAGGAAAGTAATTGAACTGTACGAACAGCTTAATTTAAGGGAGATTACGGAAACACTTGCATACGATTATATAAACAAGGCTTTTGGATTTCTGCAGAAAGTCTCGGTAGACGAATCAAGAAAAAAGGAGATGACAAACCTTGCCATCTCCCTTATAGGACGTGATCATTAATTTATCCCTGTATCCTCGTGTTTTTTCAGCCAGTCAATATTTATCAGAATGCCAGCATTGACCATGAACTGGCCATATTTGCTGATCATATATTTTGCTTCCAGGTAAAAATCAAACTGGTCGGTAAGCTTCATATATGAGCCAGCTCCCAGATTAAGCCCCAGCGCCCTGTCTTTATACTTATATGTTACTCCTGTCCCGCCGATAGGTTGTCCTGTCGTTGGGTTCGGAGCTGTCGCGGCAAGTTTGTCTCTTTTCCAGGTCACCAGGAGATTCGGGCCGGCAACACCATAGAATTCGAACTTTTCAAGTGAATTAAAGATGTAATGACCGTCAAAATCAAACAACATTGTCCATATTGATGTTTTCTCATAGATATTATTCAGGACATGAGGATAAAAAAAGACAAAGGAAGGAGAGAATTCGATCGGCACAGAGATCTTGTGAACATGTTTAAATGTCAGAGCAGGATTGCCGCTCTTGTTTAAATCATTATTCACATTTTTAAAATGATACCCGGAACTGAAAGCAAGTCCGCCGCCAACCCTTTCAGGCTGTCCATTTACTGCTGGAAAAATTATTAATGAGATAAGGATGAGGAGCAATAGTTTTTTCATCTAAACGAGATCATTAATTTATCCCTGTATTCTCGTGTTTCTTCAGCCAGTCTATATTTATAAGAATGCCCGCATTTAGCATGAACTGCCCGTATTTGCTTACGATATATTTTGCTTCGAGATAAAGATCAAACTGATCGGTAAGTTTCATGCAGGAGCCTGCTCCCAGATTAAGACCCAGGGCATTATCGCTCTCCTTATATGTTGCCGCACCTACACCGGAGTATCTGGTGGTATTCCAGGCAAGAAGAATATCGAGGCCTGCAAGTCCGTAGAATTCGAACTTATCAAGAGAATTAAAAACATAATGGCCATTTACATCAAACATCGTTGTCGTTATGGTTTCCTTCATATTAACCTCCTTAAAGCCATGAGGAAAGAAAAAGGTAAAGGAGGGAGCAATCTGGATCGGTACGCTGATCTTGTATATTCCCTTTAATGACAATGCAAGGTTCCCGCTCTTGTTCCCATCATAATTGACATCATGAAAGTGATAACCAGAGCTGAAGGTTAAACCGCCGCCCACCTTTGTAAACTGGGCATTTACTGCCGGGAAAGCTATTACGGCGACAAGCAAGAGGAGTAAAAGTTTTTTCATATGGACAGTTTATTGGTTAAGTGTTAGTAATTAACATAAAGATATATCATTAAGAATTATCAGACAATAATAAATTTGAATATGAATTTTATTTTTATCTTTTTAAAATAACTCAATTTATAAGTCTAAAAAGAGAATCCGACTTCAAAAATTATTAAATTTGTATCTTCTGAAAAAGAATTAAAATTAATTAAGTACATGCCACAGATTATCGGGAAAATCAGCCAGATCATCGGACCAGTCATCGATGTTAGTTTTGAAAGGCAGGGAATAGATCTGCCTGATATTTATGATGCCCTTGAAATAAAAAGAAATAACGGGACCAGTCTTGTTGTTGAATGCCAGCAGCACATCGGAGAAAATACTATCCGCACGATTGCTATGGATTCGACCGACGGGCTTCGCAGGGGAATGGAAGTCGTTGCCACAGGATTGCCAATTACCATGCCCATCGGAGAACAGATCAAAGGACGCCTGATGAATGTGACAGGGGAAGCCATTGACGGAATTGGTCCGCTTGATAAAACAGGAGGTTACCCGATTCACAGGAAACCACCCAAATATGAGGATCTTTCCACAGAAAAGGAGATACTCTATACCGGTATTAAAGTCATAGACCTCATAGAGCCATATTCAAAGGGAGGAAAGATCGGTCTCTTTGGGGGAGCAGGTGTGGGAAAAACAGTCGTGATACTTGAGCTGATAAACAATATTGCTAAATCCTATTCCGGGTTGTCCGTATTTGCAGGTGTAGGTGAAAGAACCAGGGAAGGTAACGACCTTCTCCGTGATATGCTTGAAGCGGGAGTCATCAATTATGGCAAGGAGTTTCTCGAAAGCATGAAAAAAGGAGGATGGGATCTCTCAAAAGTTGATATGAATGCCCTGAAGGAGTCACAGCTGGCACTTGTGTTCGGTCAGATGAACGAACCTCCGGGAGCCAGGGCAAGAGTTGCCCTCTCGGGATTGTCGATTGCAGAACATTTCAGGGATGGCGACGAAAAGAGCGGCGGCAGGAATATCCTGTTTTTTATGGATAATGTATTCCGTTTCACACAGGCCGGCTCTGAAGTATCTGCCCTTCTCGGAAGGATGCCTTCTGCTGTTGGTTACCAGCCGACGCTTGCTACCGAAATGGGGATAATGCAGGAAAGGATCACTTCAACAAAACATGGATCAATCACTTCTGTTCAGGCAGTGTACGTGCCGGCAGACGACCTTACTGACCCGGCCCCTGCAACAACTTTTGCCCACCTTGATGCAACCACGGTTCTTAGCCGTAAAATATCAGAACTAGGGATATACCCGGCAGTTGACCCTCTTGATTCAACTTCAAGGATACTGACTCCAAGCATCGTAGGCGAAGCGCACTATAACTGCGCTCAGCGTGTAAAGGAACTGCTCCAGAGATATAATGAACTCCAGGATATCATTGCAATCCTCGGCATGGACGAACTCTCAGAAGAAGACAAGCTTGTTGTTCACAGGGCTCGAAGGGTACAGAGATTCCTTTCACAGCCATTCCAGGTTGCCGAACAGTTCACCGGCATCAAGGGTGCGCTTGTATCAATAGAGGATACCATCAAGGGATTCAATATGATAATGGAAGGGAAAGTAGATCAGTATCCTGAAGCTGCATTCATGCTCGTCGGAACAATTGAAGATGCCATCGAAAAAGGCGAGAAGATACTGGCTCAGTCGAAATAATATATTCCGGGATGAAAATAGAAATCATCACTCCTGATAAAAAGGTTTTTGAAGGGGACATCAAATCAATACGGGTTCCGGGAAGGAAGGGATCATTCCAGGTATTGAAGGATCACGCTCCTATAATTTCAACCCTGGAGAACGGTCCGGTAATAATTGTCGATCAGGAGGGAACAGAAACGAGATATGAGATAAACGGGGGAGTGATTGAGGTAAAGGCGAACACAATAATCCTCCTTACCGAATCGGTAAAATAATAACCATACGATGACTCCTGATGAATTCCGGGGACATGCCCATTCGCTTGTGGAATGGATGGCCATGTACCTTGAAAATGTTGAAAATTATCCTGTAAAATCCGGAGTTAAACCCGGAGAAATCTTTAATAAAATACCATCATCTCCTCCTGCAGGGCCGGAACCCTTTGAGAACTTCATGCACGACCTTGAAGAGATAATAATGCCGGGGATAACCCACTGGCAAAGCCCTGGTTTTTTTGCCTATTTCCCTGCAAACAGCAGCCCTCCTTCAGTTCTTGCTGAAATGATAACAGCCACCCTTGGTGCGCAGTGCATGAACTGGGAGACATCACCTGCCGCTGCCGAGCTCGAGGAAAAGATGATGATCTGGCTAAGGGAAATGACCGGGCTGCCATCCACTCTTGAAGGTGTTATCCAGGATTCAGCATCTGGCGCAACGCTCGCAGCCATTATCACAGCAAGGGAAAAAGTTACCGGGTTTGCAGTCAATAACGACGGCGCCGACTCGGCAGGGAGACTAAGGGTTTATTGCTCCGGACAAGCCCACTCATCTGTCGATAAAGCCGTAAAGATCTGTGGCATTGGCAAAAAAAACCTGGTGAAAGTGGCAGTAAGGGATGATTTTTCCATGAATCCCGCTGCACTTAAGAAGGTAATAGAGGAAGATCAGAAAAATGGTTTTATCCCTTGTTGTGTGGTTGCCACAATTGGTACTACAGGCACCACTGCCATTGACCCTTTAAGGGCCATAGGAGAGATCTGCAATAAAAGTGATATATGGCTTCATGTTGATGCCGCTATGGCCGGCACGGCACTTATTTTGCCCGAATTTCGATGGATGATCGACGGGAAGGAATATATTGACAGCTTCCTGTTCAACCCGCACAAGTGGATGTTCACTAATTTTGATTGCACTGCCTTCTTCATAAAAGATGCCGCCGCCCTGATAAAAACCTTCGAAATACTTCCCGAATATCTTAAAACAAGAACAAGGGGAATCGTCAATGATTACCGCGACTGGGGCATCCCGCTCGGCAGACGATTCAGGGCGCTGAAATTATGGAGCGTGATAAGATCGTACGGGACGGAAGGACTTCAGAAGAAGATCAGGGAACATATTGACTTTGCTGCCAGGCTGAAAGAGATGATACTAAGAGAGGCGGACTTTGAGATCCTTGCCCCTGTTGTCATCAACGTTGTATGTTTCAGATACTGCCCTGCAGGCATAAATAAAAACGGGCTTAATGACCTGAATGAAAAACTCAACCATTATCTTAATGATACTGGCAGGCTGTACCTTTCGCACACCATGATAAACGGCAAATATACTCTAAGGATGGTCACCGGCCAGACTAACGTTACATTTAATCATGTTGAAAAAGCATGGGAGCTTATTAAGGAAAGCGCCCGTGGCCTGATTTAAAGTCTGAACCGCGGCCTTTTTCCGATAGTCGTCCCGTTTATATCCATATTGAACACCATTTCAAGAACCGGAGCTGCTCCGAGTCCCTTCCATGCTGCCTGTACTCCTCCCGAAATCCTGTAGGGGATCCTGAAAAGATGGAAATCTGCAAGAAGCTCACCGCCGAAAGAAGTGAATGTTTCTGGTCCTGCAGCATGTGATGTTGCCACAAGACTCCCATTCTGCAATTCAAGGTAATAATTGTCAGACCCCCTGCCAAGGTCATAGAAGACACCGCCCCGTATCCTTGTCAGGTAAAAAACCGAGGAGATACTGAAGTCAGGGTAAAAGAGAGGGGCATCATAATCGACCGACATAAAATTAAGCTTGCCGGAAATGATATTGGAATAGCTTCGCGGGAAATTGATCCGATTGCCCGTAAGGCGTGGCAGTCGAAAACTCTGACTCTCCGTTTCAAACCTGAACCTGATGCTGTTATTGTGTAAAATTCCAGGGAAGTAAAATGCGGTTTTCAGATAAATGTCAGGACCAAAGGATTGATTATCGAATGGATAGGAGCTGTACGAGAAATCAATAATCTGAGCCCAACTGGGATAGATATCGCGGTAAGCTGACTTGTAATAATTGTAAAAATAGAACCTCCCTGACAACTGTATTTGTCCCGCATCGTACCCTGAACTGTTGCTGATGAATATGTATTTATTCTGATAATTTGAGGTACCGGCAAAGTAAACGAACTGTGAGAAGCTTCCGGTATTGAAATTAAGGGGGAGCGAAAGTGTATTTACAAAATGATATCCCGGCATTGGTGATGCCGGTGACGGATCTGAACCGCTCTTTAGGATATCAGGACTATAACCGTAATCCAGCTGCGATTGCAGCACCGGGTACCATCCAGTCCAGGTTATGTTGGTGTGAATCATATTCCTCTTTTCTGCTGAGTATTCATACCCTGCAGTGGCAGTCAGTGTGCTCAGAACATTTTGCGAAAGAAGGGTGATGCCGGGACGCAGGGATAGCGGGTCCGATTCAATGGCATTTACATCGGCATAGAAGGGCATCCAGCTGTGGATGTTGAAGAGATGCTGCCACTTCCGGTACGGCTGAGGCGTGTAATCCTTTCCATTATCTTCCTGTTGTGCCGGCTTGATGTCAAACCTGTCGGCAAGGAAAGAGCTTCGCTTTTCTGAAGAGAATGCATCATTTTCTTTGCCAGGCAGCCTGGTCCTGCAGATATTGTTGCCTGCCGAGGTGTAATCACTGAATATAATATCTGATCCGTTAACGCTCAGGTCATTTGCTCCGAACCTTGAATTTGTGATTTCAGTCAATTTTCCTCCCGGTGTCAGCAGAAATCCGTTTTCCACTCCCGAAACAGAGCTGGTGAAAAAAAGTGAATCATTCCTCGCCTGAGCAGACTGAAGGTCATTTCTCCCGGCTTCTACAAGAGTCTTCCATATGTTTTCTGCGGGAGAATATGACATGATCCCCTCGCCGGCATCTGTTAAGAAAATAACAGTGATCTTTTTACCGTCATCCGACCAGCGGGGTTGCTGGATTGAAGCATTTTCCGGAACAGGAATGCTCTTCTGAATAGTTCCGCCGGAGGTGTTAAGGAATACCAGGCTGTTTTTATTGTCGTAGGTGTTCTCAACTGCTGCGATTATATTGCCGTCAGGTGATAAGGAAGCTGCCATATACCTTGATCTGTGGGTCAGCTGCCTGGTTATTCCTGTCTTCAGATCTTTAAGTTTTATTACAGAGTACTCCCGGTTTGCCCATCGCGGATCAACAGTTGTTTCAACCCATAAAATCTTGCCATTGCCATATGATATTAAATAGGGATAAATATTGCCTGGAGTATGAATCTTCTTTTCCGTTTTATCAGAAGAGTTAATGAGCACAAAAACCGGCGGGTCAGTCAGGGTAGTTTTAACAGCGATGATTAAATCCTTTCCTGCAAAAACAGGAGAGTAATAATTTATATAATGCTTCTTCTTATCAGGGTTCAGGGGGTCATACGGCTGAGCGCCGCTGGCAGCTATATCCTTCTGCCATTGACTTTTCAAAACATCAAAAGTCTGATCATAAAGCATCTTTTTTGTCAGACCCAAATTCTTTTTCAGGCTTACATTGACAGGGTTTATGGTAAAGGACTGCCATGCTGTGAAGTCCATTATCCTGTTCCAGAGATTCAGGTCGTCTGAAGCCAGTGACCATGCGACCATCTGGTAGCCAAACTGATAATGGTCAGGTGTGTAGTCCCTGAAAGAGCCACATACCATTTTATCGTACTTGTAGGAATGCTCTTTCTCTATGGCAATTGCCTTGAGTTGTTTCTGAAAATCAGGGCTTCTGCCTCTTCCGGATCCGGAGAGTACAGTCTCGGAGAATACAGCATCTCCCTCCATGAACCACAAGGGAAGCAATGAAGCAACTGCCCCCGTTATCTGCTGTCCGAAAAAATATGAAAGAAATTTTGAGGTCCCGGTGTGGAGGGACTCCATTTGCATTACATGTGCAAGCTCATGAAGGGTCAGCTGGCTCCTTGGGTCAAGAGGGATTGTATTTTGTTCCGGTGTAGGGAATATCTCCATTCGTTTTGGAGCCCAGGCCACATAGCCGTTGGATTCAACCGTGAAATTATGAATGACAACGGGGAGCCTGAATTTTCTTTCAGGGAAGAGGTTGCCAACTGCTGAATTTGCCTTATCAAGAGATTTTGCAAATTCAATGCCCTCCATGCCATATTTCGCGGGATAAATTACAGTGTACTTTCCGGTTTTTACCTGCAGCCACCTGAGATTCCCGGGGTCCTGCCCCGTATCATAATACTGAGCTTTTATGATAACAGGTGATAAAAAAAATACAAGAAGCAGGATTGTATAGCGGATTTTCATTATAGCTCAAAAATAGCTAAAAATGTGAGGAAGCAGCAAGGGTTTATGATTTGAAAAAAATAATTACTTTCGTCATCTGGTCTTTTATCTCAGCTCTTCAGTAAAACGGGTATCAGAATGAAAAAGTACAGATTAATTAATAATATAACGGGATGGGTGGTTTTTGCCATCGCGGCCATCACCTATCTCATGACCATTGAACCAACTGCCAGCCTATGGGATTGCGGCGAATTCATTGCCTCGGGTTTTAAGCTTGAGGTAGGACATCCTCCTGGGAACCCCGTATTCATGGTAATGGCAAATTTCTTTACCCATTTCGCTGGCGGGAATGTTTCGCGGGTGGCTGCAATGGTCAACTCAATGTCGGCGCTGGCCAGCGCGTTTACCATTCTTTTTCTTTTCTGGACGATCACCCATCTTGCAAGGAAGATCCTGATTAAGAATGAAGAGGGCTTCACAAATGCAAGAATGATAGCAGTTCTGGCATCCGGAGCCGTGGGAGCGCTTGCATTTGCATTCTCAGATTCATTCTGGTTTTCGGCTGTTGAGGGTGAAGTATATGCTTCTTCTTCATTTTTTACGGCAATAGTATTCTGGGCTATCCTGAAATGGGAGGACAGCGCAGATGAAAAGTATGCCGACAGGTGGATCATCCTGATCGCCTTCCTTATGGGTCTTTCTATCGGCGTTCACCTTCTCAATCTCCTGACGATACCTGCAATATGTCTTGTTTATTATTTCAGGAAATTTGAATTCTCATGGAAGGGTTTTGCCATTTCTCTTGCAGTCTCTTTCGTAATGCTTGCCCTGCTTATGTGGGGCATTATGCCAGGAGTGGTGGTCATCTCTTCAAAATTTGATCTTTTCTTTGTGAACACCCTGCATCTCCCGCCCAATTCAGGAATGATCTTTCACATAATTATACTGGCAGTATTGCTGGTAGCAGGAATAAGGTTCTCACGCAATTCTGAGAGCAATACCAGGAACGGAATCCTGGCCATTGGCGCTCTTTTCTTTACAGGGATATGGGTTGTATCGGGTTCTGCATTTGTCAATATCCTTATCCTGGTTATTGTGGGAGGTATTACATGGTTCTATATATCTAGGAACAGGGTTGTGCTGAACACGATGCTCACTGCGATCCTGGTGATTATGATAGGCTATTCAACAATGGCCATAATTGTCATCAGGGCATCAGCCTCCACCCCATTGAATGAAGACAATCCCAGCAACCCCTTCACCCTTCTGTATTTCATTAACAGGGAGCAGTATGGTGAAAGGCCTCTTTTCAGGGGGCCATATTACAATGCACCCGTTCTTGATTATAAGGACGGGAAGCCGGTCTATGCTCTCGAAAAGGGCAAATATGTTATTACGCATCATAACCTCGAAAGAGTCTATGACGAAAGATTCTTCACATTATTCCCCAGAATGTGGAGCGACCAGAGCGATCATATTGAGGTTTATAAGCAATGGGGAGGTGACAAAGGGACGCCATTGCAGGTAACGGACCAATCGGGGAAGAAGACCATCATTAAGAAACCGACATTCGGTGAGAACCTGAAGTTTATGTTCAAGTACCAGTATAGTTATTTATATTTCAGGTACTTCATGTGGAATTTTTCCGGAAAGCAGAATGACACTCAGGGAACAGGCGGAGCAATAAACGGCAACTGGATTACGGGTATAAACTTTATCGATACACCCAGGGTTGGAACACCCGATATACCGTCTGATCAGAAAAATGATCCCTCAAGAAACAGATACTTCCTGCTGCCATTGCTGCTCGGGCTGGCCGGACTTTTTTACCAGGTCAACAGGGATAATAAGAACTGGTGGATAATAGCCCTGCTCTTCATAATGACAGGGATAGCCATCGTCTTCTACCTGAACCAGTATCCCAACCAGCCAAGGGAAAGGGATTATGCATATGTGGGATCATTTTATTTCTTCTCGATATGGATAGGCCTCGGGGTCCTCTTCCTCTTTGAGCTCATGTCAAAACTGACGGGAGAGAACATGGCAGCGCCAATTGCCGGCATACTCTCATTTCTTGCCGTGCCAGTGGTAATGGGATCGCAAAACTGGCACGACCACGATCGGTCAGGCCGATACCTTGCACGGGATGTGGCATTCGACTATCTCGAATCATGCGCTCCCGGAGCAATTTTGTTTACAAATGGCGACAACGATACCTTCCCCCTCTGGTATGCTCAGGAAGTTGAAGGGAAAAGAACGGACATAAGAGTATGCAACCTGATGCTCCTCAACACCGATTGGTATATCGACCAGATGAAGCTTAAAACTTACGGATCGGATCCTCTTCCCGTTACTCTTCCTACAAAGAAATATTACGATGGGATCAATAACCAGACCTTTATTATTGAAAAGACAAAGGACCCGGTCGACATAACAACAGTAATCGAATGGGTGAAAAGCGAAAACAAAGGCACCAAGGTCCAGGTTTCGCCGACAGAGGTTCTTGACATAATCCCGACCCGTACCATAAGGATACCGGTCGATGCCAGAAAAGCTATTGCCTCAGGTGCTGTTAAACCTGAAGATTCGGCAAAGATCGTCCCTTACATTGACATTAAGCTAAAGGGAAATTCGATACTGAAAAGCCAGCTTATTGTTCTTGATATTCTTGCCCACAACGACTGGAAACGACCGATATACTTTGTAACAGGTTATCATAACGATGCCCTGGGACTGGAAGAATATTTTCAGCTTGAAGGTCTTGCATACCGCTTTGTGCCAATTAAATCGGAAAACAAAAGCTGGGTGGATTACGGACGCATCGATCCTGATATTCTTTATGAGAATATGATGAAGAAATTTGTCTGGGGCGGAGCAAACAATAAGAAGGTTGATCTTGATTACAATCACAGGCGCACCCTTCTTGTGGTGCGGGCAAGACTCAATTATGCGAAGCTTGCAAACGCGCTTTCACATCAGGGGAAGAACGAAAAAGCGATTGAGGTGCTTGACTACTGCATGAAGACATTCCCTCTTGATTTAATCCCTTATGACCCATATGTTCCTGACCTTATTGAAGGATACTTCAATGCAGGCAACAAGGAAAAGGGGATAGCGATGACCCGGGCGCTAAGCAGCCATTATTATGAGCAGCTTGATTATTACCTCAAACAAACCCCCTATATCATCAGTTCAGCGGATTATGAGATACAATCTGCAATCCAGTATACCTCAAGGGCTGCAAATGCATGTGTTGCAGCGGGAGAGCTTGACCTTGGGCGTGAGATAAACAAGAAACTAGAGGATTATTACGCCGCTTATGTAGGAATGCAAAAAGGTACAGGAAGATAAAAAAAGATCAGAATACCATTGAGCCTGCAGCCTGGTGCTTCAGGTATTTATCAAGCAGGAAAAATATTTTTTCGGGATAGATTGGCTTAAGTACATATTCGTTGCATCCGGCAAGGTATGCTTCAGTTTTGCACTGTTCCGAAGAGTAGGCTGTAAGCATCAGGACCGGGATATTCTTATGATCCTTGCGGAATATCCTCAGGCACTCAATCCCGTTAACGAGAGGTATCAGAAAATCCATGAAAACCAGGTCGATCTTCATTTCTGGATGGCTCATATAATCGATGAACTCTTTACCGTTCCGGAAGACTTTAACATCGGCACCTGAACTTTTCAGCAGAGTTTCATAATACCTTATCGAAGGAAGATCATCCTCGACAATTACAATTGATTTATCGGAAAGTTGTAAATCGTTGATATTCAGGGCCATTTTGGGATCTGTATAAACTCGTATAAATTTACGATAAGTAATTCAGCATGAATCCTTATAGGAAAGCAGTTATTAACATTTTATCAACAATAGGATATTCCAACCAAAGATAAACAAATTTGTTTTCTTGGATAAAAATCTGCAATTTCGTATTAATAAAATACCAGAAGACGATGAGGCAAACAGGTTTAATAAAAGCAATAATCCTCTCTGCAGGGTTCCTTTTCTTTATGTCAGGATCCTTTGGACAGGGTGGATTTGACAATTCTTCAAGAGCATTGTATATCTATGATCTGGTTGCGAAATATGTAAATTTTGGACCCGGGTTTGCGGATTCTTCAAATTTTAAGATTGGGGTAATGCTTGGAGACTATGAATTGCTTTATGAATTGGGGAATCTGGCTAAAACACGACCGCGTATTCAGGACAAACCTGTTCAGATCAGTGGATATAAAAGATTAGAAAGCTTAGCTCACACGCAGGTTTTGTATGTAAATAAGTCGGCCGGTTTTGATTTACAAAAGATAAAAGAAAAAATAGCCGGGAAGCATACCATCCTGGTGACTGAAGGATATGAATTCAGAGAGTCGATGATAAATTTTATTGTGGTTAATGGAATTCCGCAATACGATATTAATGAGGAATATATTAAAAAAGAAGGAATGTCTGTTCCTCAGACATTCCTTTTTAGTGCTGTTAAAACCAAAGAGGACTGGCAAAATCTTTTTACAGTGACAGATGCGGATCTCAAGGTGCAGAAGGAAACAGTAAAACAGCAACAGATTGAGATTGAACGGCAAAAAGCAGAAATTCTCAGGCAGAAAGCTCTTCTTGACAGCCTCGACAAAGAGATAGTAATAAAAGAGAAGACCCTCATCGAAAAACAAAAAGTATTAAATGTTCAACTGGGTCAGATCACCAGGCAGAAAGGCGAAATATCATCGCAGAAGCAGACGATTATTGTTCAGCAGCAATCGGTCCAGGTACAGCAGGATACTCTTATGAAACAGAAAGAAAAAATCAGTTCGCAGATTTCCATGATTGATGATCAGCTGAAAAAAATCGGCGAACAGGAAGGAAAGATCAAGCTGCAGCTCGCAACCCTCGAGAAGCAAAAGCTGATCCTCTATTTTGTGGTTCTGGCCCTGCTTCTTGTAAGTTTCCTCGGGTATTATATTTACAGGGGGTACAAAATCAAGAAAGAAGCCAATATACGGCTTGAGGAGAAGAACAGGATAATCTCAATGCAAAAGGACGAAATAGAACAGCAGCGCGATCTTGCCGAAGCACAGCGCGATCAGATTGCCTATCAGAAGAAGCATATAACCGACTCGATAATGTATGCTAAGCGCATACAAACAGCGCTTATACCATCACTCGAACTCTTCAGCGACAAGCTTGACCATTTTGTTCTCTACAAGCCGCTTGCCATTGTAAGCGGGGATTTTTACTGGGTAAGCTCGCAGGGGAACAAGCAGGTTATCATTTCGGCCGATTGCACTGGGCATGGCGTTCCTGGGGCATTTATGAGCATGCTGGGAGTTACGATGCTTAATGAAATAGTAAACGGCAAGCATATCCTTATGCCCGACCAGATAATCGAACGTCTCCGTGAGGGAGTCATCAAGGCATTGAACCAGGTTGCTGATGAGGATTCTATAAAGGATGGAATGGATATTGCTGTCTGCGTGGTGGATTTTGATGAGAATATTCTCTGGTATGCCGGGGCAAACAGCCCTCTATACCTTGTACATAATGGTGAACTTATACACTACCGGGCCGATAAGATGCCAGCCTCAATCCATTACAGAATGCAGCCCTTTGTACTTCATAAAATTGAACTTCACAAGGGTGACGCGTTTTATATCTTCTCCGACGGGTATTCTGATCAGTTTGGCGGACCGAATCAGAAAAAATTCATGTCTAATCAGCTTAGGGAGAGCCTTGTTGCTATGGCCGGTCAGCCAATGCTGAAGCAGGGCGAGAGATTAAATGAAATATTTGAAGAATGGCGTGGAGATTCTCCGCAGGTAGATGATGTTACTTTAATAGGTGTCAGGTATTAATTAGAATGACAATCAAGTGAAGTAACATTATGGGTAACAGGATTTGTAATATCAGGATTTGCGGCTTTAAAGGTAATTAATTCTACTCCGCAATATTCTGCTTCAGTGCCAGAAGAAACTTCTGTTCCTCCGCTAGTCCGTGTTACCAATTTACAGAATTCACAATCTTTCTTACAAGATGTGAATGTACAGGTAACAAATAATAATGTTGCAGCAATCAAAAGTTTTCTTTTCATCCTGTCTGGTTTTCAATTCAAAATTAAATAACTTCTTTTATATATAACGTTTTTAAATCGAAAAGGTTGCTTTGATGCGAATCGGCTATTAGTTGCATTCCCATTTTATTGTGGAGTTACCATTGGTAATATCCTTTGTGGCTTCAACGGCTGCAAGAGACAGCCCGCAATATTCCTGTGACGGATCTTCATGATCGTATGAGCCACTGATATAGGTTACCTGCTTGCATGTTTTGCAGGTTTTTGTACATGATGTAAAAGCACACGCAATAAAAACAAGGGTTGCAGCAAGGATTAGTTTTTTTTTCATTCTGATCTTAACTTCAATGCAGGGATTGAAAAACTTCTTAAATATATAACGTTTTTAAATCAAAAAGGTTGCTTTAATATTACTTTTTGAACAATCAATGCATCAATTCGTTAAATTGGCAGTCATTACAGCAGGAATGAAAAAATAATAACCGGAAAAAAACAAACGTCATGGAAGAAAATGTTGTAAAAGAATCGAAAATGAAGAAGCACGTCACCGTGGTAGGGGCGATACATATAGGCTTTGGGGCAATTGGCCTGCTCGGTGCTATCGCTATCTTCTTCGTGCTAAATTTTGCAAAGGGACAGGTGGGTAACGATGATGTAGCACAAACTGTGGTCGGGTTTCTTTCCATCAGCCTGCCATTGCTTGTGGGATTCTTGTCAACCCTTGGCCTTGTAGGAGGAATAGGACTTCTAACTTTCCAGCCTTGGGCCAGGTACCTGGTGATCGTTGTGGCTGCCCTCGGCTGCCTCAATATCCCGATCGGAACGCTAAAAGGGGTTTACTCTCTGTGGGTTCTTCTGCAGGATGATACAATTGCTCTGTTCCAAAAGAAATAAATCAGGGATTTTTTACAATTTTTAAAGAAGAGACGTTCATTTGAACGTCTCTTCTTTTTTAAATATTAATTTGACATGCTATTGCAGAATTTCTAATTTTAAAAAAAATCAGAACCAGATGGCTGACGACAACAAGATTATCTTTTCGATGTATCGCGTGGGAAAGACATTTCCCCCTCACCGCCAGGTGCTTAAGGATATTTCCCTTTCATTTTTCCTTGGAGCAAAGATCGGTATTATTGGCCTTAACGGCTCCGGAAAATCGACCCTCATGAAAATAATTGCAGGCGTTGAAAAAGAGTTCCAGGGAGAGGTGACCTTTCTGCCAGGTTATTCAATTGGATTCCTTCCGCAGGATCCGCTTATTGATGATGCGCGCACTGTTCGCGAGGTTGTCGAGGAGGGAGTACAGGAGATCATGGACCTGATAAAGGAATATGAAAAGATAAATGCCAGCTTCGGCGAACCGGAGGTATATGAAAACCCCGATAAAATGCAGCGTCTGATGGACAGGCAGGCGGTTCTGCAGGAGAAGATCGATTACCACGACGGCTGGAATATTGAACATAAGCTTGAGCGCGCAATGGATGCGCTCCGCTGCCCCGAAAGCGATGCAAAGACAAATGTGCTTTCAGGAGGGGAACGAAGGCGGGTGGCACTTTGCAGGTTGCTGCTGCGTCAACCCGACATTCTTCTACTCGATGAGCCGACAAACCACCTCGACGCAGAATCAGTACAGTGGCTCGAAACAACTCTGAATCAATATCATGGTACAGTTATATGCATAACCCACGACAGATACTTCCTCGATAATGTTGCAGGATGGATACTTGAACTCGACCGTGGCGAAGGAATCCCCTGGAAAGGAAACTACTCCTCATGGCTCGAACAGAAGGCAAAGAGACTCGCTGCTGAGGAGAAGGGCAATGTAAAAAGAAGGAAGATACTTGAACGCGAGCTTGAGTGGGTTCGGATGTCACCCAGTGCCAGACGTGCGAAATCGAAAGCAAGGCTTGGCGCATACGAAAACCTTCTCAATCAGGATGTGAAGTTGAAGGAGGACAAGCTTGAGATCTTTATTCCCAACGGCCCAAGGCTTGGAGATAAAGTCATTAAGGCAACAAAAGTGGCCAAGTCGTTTGGCGACAAACTACTCTTTGAGGATCTCGATTTCAGCCTTCCACCAAACGGTATTGTTGGAGTCATAGGCGCAAACGGCGCAGGCAAAACGACGCTCTTCAGGATGATAATGGGGCAGGAGACAGCCTCGAAAGGTAAATTTGAGATTGGAGAGACAGTCTCTCTCGGGTATGTCGACCAGGCACATCAGGATATCGATCCTGCAAAGACAGTTTATGAAGTCATTTCGGGCGGGCAGCAGGATATTATGGTGGGAACCCGCCTGGTGAATGCCAGGGCCTATGTCGCCAGATTCAATTTTACCGGCGCCGACCAGGAGAAAAAATGCGGGATGCTCTCGGGCGGAGAACGTAACAGGCTTCACCTGGCTCTCACTCTTAAGTCGGGAGCAAATGTGCTTCTTCTTGACGAGCCAACCAACGATATTGATGTGAACACGCTCAGGGCGCTTGAAGAGGGTCTCGAAAACTTTGCAGGCTGTGCTGTAATCATCTCTCACGACAGGTGGTTCCTCGACAGGGTCTCGACACATATGCTTGCATTCGAAGGCAACTCGAAAGTTGTCTGGTTCGAAGGAACATACACCGATTACGAGGAGAGCTTTAAAAAACGAGTAGCTGACACTACCCCGGTAAGGATAAAATATAAGAAGTTGGCATAAAGGCAAGAGATCTGGGGGATGTAAGAAAAGGCATCAGGCGTCGGGCATCAGGCGTAAGGAAGAAAGAGTGCGAGAGAGGGGGATTGTTAAATTATTAACAATGAGTTAATTAAATATATATATGAAAAGTAAACACATTTTAAAAGCCACTTTAATTATCATAATTTTTTCATTGTCTGTATCAGAGGCGACAGCACAGATCGGAACGCGATTCCCATCAGAGAAAAAAGTTGTAAAAGATCCAGTTACAGGTGTTGAACTTACATTTCTTACCAGCAAGCCCGCGGGCGATTCGAAGATCTACCAGACCCACAACCAGTGGACATCAGACGGCAGCTGGGTCATTTTTAGGTCGAACCGGGTACGGGGCGAAGCAATGGCAGTAAACGAAAAAACGGGGGTCATCGTGCAGGTAAGTGAAGGTGGTTTTATGGGTATGCTGAACGTTGCCAGGAAATCGATGAAACTGTATTTCATGAGAAATATCCCGCGGGAACAGGGATCAGATTTCCGAATGGGAGGACCTGTTCAGGTCATTGAGGTTAACCTGGCAAAACTGTTTGCCGACAGCGAAGCAGGAAAACTGAAGCCAGCTTCGGAATACCAGAGAATATGTGGCACTACACCGACAGAAATGGGGGCAGGAGGCGACATGGCCCTGGATGGAGATGAAGAAGTCGTCTATTTCAGAGTTGGCAAAGAAGAAGCTGCGAAACATCTTCCTGAAGGAACGAAAATTGAACCTGATTTCGGTCCCAGGAGAATGGGTGCCGGTCCGGCAGGTCTTGGCAGCATGAACCTGAAGACTGGAGAGACGAAATTTGTGCTGGCTGTACCTTTCCAGGTAGGCCATATACAGGCAAATCCATGGGTCCCCGGAGAGATCGTTTTCTGCTGGGAAACAGGCGGAAAAGCGCCTCAGCGAACATGGACAGTTAAAGCCGACGGCACTGGTCTGCGCCCCCTTTATCCGGAGTCGGAATATGAGTGGGTAACCCATGAAGCAATTATTTCAAAAGATGAGGTTGCAATTGCAATTATGGGCCATCGCAAAATAGGGACTCCTGAACAGCCGGCCGACCCAGCCAATCCCGGACAGGAAGTGTCATGGGGCCCGTCAGGCACCCGTGAAAAACCGACAGGCCTTGCCATTGTAAACCTTCGCACACGTGAAATGACCATTGCAGGGCAAACCGCATCGGGCAGCGGACTATGGCATGTGAACGGATCTTCAGACGGCCGATGGGCTGTAGGTGATGATTTTGCAAGAAACATCTACCTCATCGACAGGAATACACATGAAATGATTCTCCTCTCAGGCGGTCACAAGAAGACAGCTTCCGATCATCCTCATCCGACATTCAGTGCCGATGGAACGAAAATTGAAATTCAATCAGCAATGCTTTCTGCCGACAACAGGCAGATGAATATCTGCATAATACCTGTTCCTGAAGAATGGCTAAAGAGGAAGTATGATAAATAACCTTCGGTAAAAAATAAAAGAAATGAACTTGCGCACTCTTTTTCTTTTGGTTCTCATGTTATTACAGACAGTGGCAAGAGGGCAGGAAATTGAAACGGTTGTCCAGGCAGGCCATTATTCTGCAGTTACTGCAGTTTGTTACAGCCCTGACGGAAGATTCATCGCAACGGGGAGTGCCGACAAGACAATAATCCTCTGGCGAAGCTCCGATGGCAAAGAGATACGCTCATTCCGGGGAAGTACCTCAGCCATAAGAAACATTGAATTCAGCAATCAGGGATCAGCTATTCTCTCCCTGGGAGATGATGGAACCTGCTTCGTCTGGAATGTGACAACAGGAAAGCAGATTAAGAAACTAAATCCTGCCGGCAGTAAATTCACCTGCGCATCTTTCAGTCCTGATGGTTCCATGATCGTAACTGGGAGCCGGAAATCAGGGATATCAGTCTGGGATCTTCAATCCGGTGACGAGAGAATGAAACTGATGCCGGTTCCTGCAGATCTCTATTCCGAAAAAGGATTCGATTACCCGGAAACAGAAACTGTTGCTTTCAGCAACGATGGACAGTTCATTGTTGCCGGAGCGGGCGACAATACTGCTATTCTTTTTGATGGTAAAAGCGGTAAGGAAATAAGAAAATTCAAAAAAACATTTTCAACTTGCACCACCTGCATTACTGATGCTGCTATAACTCCCGACAATAAGTATATTCTTCTTACATGTTCCGACTCCATTAAGATGTTTGATCGTTCGTCCGGAACAATGGTCCGTGAATTTTATGGACAGGGCTCGCCGGAGAAAATATCTGTCAGCACCGACAATAAATATATCTGCGGCATTGAATATGGCACCGTTGAGGCATGGGACCTCAAATCAGGCAAACTGATCATGAAGGCAGGTGATTATTCCGATAACAAGGTGCTTGCGGCTGCAATGAGCCCTGACGGAAAACAGGTAATAACAGGTGGAGAAAAAAGAATTGCTGATGTCTGGGATCTTGCTACCGGGAAGAAAATGATAACCCTTAAGGGATACCTAAACCAGGTTGATGAAAGGATACTGACAAACGCATATATGTACTGGGCTGCCCTGGTGAATGAAGCAAAGCTGAGTCCTGACGGAAAATTCATTGCCGTAGGACGGACCGGTAATAATGCAAAACTTATAGACTTTAAAACTGGAAGGGTATTTAAAACCCTGCGGGGACACAACGGTATGGTCATAAGCCTTAATTTCAGCAAAGACGGGAAATACCTTGCCACCGGCGGTCTTGACGGCAAGGCAATTGTCTGGAACGTTGAAACCGGCGATACAATCAGAACCATCAGGTTTCCTGACGATAATAATGCAATTTTCTCGGTTGATATCAGTCCTGACAACAGTATGCTGGCAACTGCCGACTGGGGTGGTTATGTTATTATCTGGGATATTAATACTGGAAAAAGCATTCAGGCTGTTTCACCCCACGATGGGACAGCAGTCTACCAGGTCAGATTCTCTCCAAACGGAGTCTACTTTATTTCAGCGGGACTAGATAAGAAACTTACCATGACGGAAATTGATACAGGCGAAGAGATCCGCGTATTTACCGGGCATACTGAACTTGTAAATTCAATTAATTTCAATCCTGGAGGCGATAAGATTATAACAGCAGGATGGGACGGCACAGTACGGATCTGGGATTTCATGTCGGGGCTCCAGGTGTTGAAGATCAAAGCACACCTGGGCGGAGTCTATAATGCGAAGTATGATGCTTCAGGGAAATATATTGTCTCTGGGGGAGACGATTTTCTTGTGAAGGAGTGGGATGCGGGCACCGGTGTTCTAATTTGTGAACTTGCAGGTCACCAGGGAGGCGTAGGAGATGTGAACATAACCAGCGATCTTAAATACATCATTTCCGGAAGCCGTGACGGAACGATAAGAATATGGAACGTTCCTGAAAAACGGGAGATGGTATCTATGACTTTCCTGAACGAAAACGACTGGTTCATCAGGAATCCTGGAGGTTATTTCGATGCTTCTGAGGGTGCCTTTAACTCCATATCATTTGTAAAAGGGACAGAACTCTATTCCATTAACCAGTTCTTCAACGAATTCTATCGCCCGGGACTCTACGGTGAGACATTCGGTGGAGATGGAACTGCATTCCGCCAGAATGTCTCACGGGCGATTGATAAGTTTCCTCCCCCTTCAGTCGAGATAGTTCAGCCTGACAAGGGAACAAACACCGAAGATCCCATCGTGACATTCATGGTAAAAGTGACGAATAACGGCGGAGGAGTTAAGGAACTGAAAGTGACGCAGAACGGCAAGAGACAGAATGTGGATGCTTCCGATCTGCAGCGGATGACGAAGTCAGGGCAGTATGTGATGAAGACATTTGAACTTAACCTGATTCCAGGGCAGAATGGAATAACAATATCAGCCTTCAGCAATGGGGAGATTGAATCGGCCCCGCAATCAACAGATATCACTTATAAGGGAATTCAGAGAACCTCTGACTGCTATGTTTTAAGCATGGGGATAAATAAATACGAGAATGAAGGCATGAACCTTACTTATGCAAGGGCCGATGCTCAGGCATTTTCATCCTTCATGGGGTTGAAATGGGATAAGCTTTTTAATAAAATGCATTCTTATACTCTCTTTGATAAAGATGCCACTAAAGAAAAGATAATGGCAGATATTGACGAGATCGGAAGGACAATGAAAAAAGAGGATGTATTTATCTTCTTTTATGCAGGTCATGGAAGTACTGAAAATAATGTTTTCTATTTCATTACATCTGAGGTTACAGGGATGCATCAGGATGAAAAGCTTAAGAATGCCCTGAGTGCAAATGAGTTGCAAGAAAAGTTCAGAATACTTCCGGCACTGAAGCAGGTAGCATTCATAGATGCATGCCAGTCGGGGGCATCCGTTGAAGCTCTTGCAATGAGAGGGGCGACTGAGGAGAAAGCACTGGCTCAGCTATCTAGAAGCTCGGGAGTCCATGTGATGGCATCATCAGAAAGCGATCAGCAGTCGGCAGAGATAAAAAGTCTTGGACATGGCGTATTTACATATGTTTTGCTCGAAGCGCTGAACGGCAAGGCTGATGGCTCTCCAGCCGATTCAAAGATAACCGTTTATGAAATAAAATCTTATCTCGACGACCAGGTGCCGGAAGTATCATATAATCTCATCAGACACAAACAGTTCCCCAGCACCTTTTCTATAGGACACGACTTCCCGATTGTTATGGAATGATAAAACAGCCTGTTGGTTACCTGTACCGGATATGGACATATCCGAACGATACTATTTAGTAAACTTAACCTATGGGAGACACTATGAAGTGAGAAATTCTATTATATTTATCAACCAGACTCAAATTCAAAATAAATAAGTTTATACATGAAACATAGATTTGAATTCAGATTCATTCCATTGTTATCAGCAGCTCTGATGCTGATAATTTCATCATGTACGCATTCAGGAAATTGGCCGCAGTTCAGGGGAAATAAGAATATGAAATAAAAAACCCTCTTGCTAAAGAGGGTTTTTTTGTGATCCTACCAGGAATCGAACCTGGATTTAAGGTTTAGGAAACCTCCGTTCTATCCATTGAACTATAGGACCATTTGAGGGGCAAAAGTATATCTTTTTTTAATCATTGCAAATGCAGGGATTTACTTTCAGGTAATCAACTACAAGATCGAAAGATTGCACAATTGCACGACATCTTAATATTTTAGATATTGTCCTTCAGTCTTTTACACAACGGACTGAAAATCCATTGTTCTTTTCAATATAGCTGATTGTGACATCTTTGGTATGAGAGTAAATGAGTATATGGTTGGCTTTTTCAGTATTTTCCTCAGTAGAACACCAATAGAAGCACATTAATCCAAGGTTGTAGAATTCACTCTGATCATTCCGGAATCCTCCCGGAAGGCAGGTAAACCCTTTTTCATTGGTTGCCGCGGATACAGGCTTTTGCCAATGATCAGTGCCAGCTTCTTTTAATTTATCTCCTGCAATAAGTTCGCCTCCCAGGTAAGTCAGCAATGCTGACCAGTCATCTTTAGAGGAGAGATGCCAGCCTGAAGGGCATCCTTTTCTGGCAGTTTCCCAGTTGTAAAGGTATCCATAGGTTTTTACATTATTTTGATCATTGTTATATGCCCAACATCCGCTCTCTGCTTTGAAAGCAATGTTTTCAGCCATCCACGTTTGCTTACCTATAGTTATGGTTTTATAAACTTTACCATCGCGCGAATCGTTATAAGTACCCGCTATCTGGGCAACAGAACTCATTTCAATAATTAAAAATGCAATTGTCATTAATAAAAATTTGTTTTTCATTTTTCTCAATTTTATAGTTAATTTATATTTTCTCCGGAGTTAGCTGTCCAAAAAATATTTGCCACCAAAGGCCCGGCAATAAGGGCTTTAAAGGGAAAGATAAAAGGCCAAAATCACAAGATAAAAGTAAAAGGGGAATATTTTGAAGTCTAAAGCTGGACGCCCGACGCCTACCAATAGTTTATAACCAGTATTGTCCATGTCGTAAAGCGTTGTGTTGTTTCCCTCTAATTAGAGACGAACCTATGGGATGAGTTTTATAAGTGTTTTTCTAAATCAATTCATTGATCTCGTTAAGATGAAGTTTTAAATGCCGTGGAAAATCAAGGACCATTGTTTTAAGCGTAATTTTCTGATCGGGTCCGGCGATCCATTCATTCTCAAGTTTTGAATCATTTATGTTTTTAATAACATGACAGTAATGTAAAAGTGAATACTTCCAAAGCTGGATTAAGACATGCCAGTCTTCGTTTTGGTAGTCCTGAATAGCAATCCATCTGTCGTTATTTCCAAAAGTCGCATAGTTTGGGAAGATCAATGGGTTTGATTGATATTGAAGATGAATAACTCTATGAGTATTATTGGAATTCGAGTCAATCAGGTGCCCAATGATTTGTTTTATCGTCCTGTTTTGACTATTTCGTCTGCTGGTAATTATCCCTGCCGGTAAGGCTGAAAGTTTTGGTTCCCAGATTTCGATTAAGGAGATAATTTCCCGTGTAATTGATTCATATTCTTTCATGATAATATTCTTTAAGGACGGAATTTCATTGCTTTATAACGGTCTGGCGCCCGACACCTGAAGCCTGCCAATAGCTTATACCCTTTTTTGTTCGTGTCAGGTGGCGGTAGTATTTTATTTTTGTCACCTATCCGAAATTGTTAGTTAAAATGATATTTTTTTTAAAAACTAAAATAAATGGATTCTCACAGCAATAATTGTTTCTGGATATTTGAATCAGTTCAAAACCACATCCAAGTATATCAGAGATTTCTGTTTCAATAGGAGATGCATTCCACCCATGCAATGAAGTCTGTTGTTTGCTGGAATCAAAATCAATATTGGGATTGATAATATATAAAAGTCCATTATTTTTTAACTTAGATTTCAAATCTGTCATGATAGCTTTGGGATTTTTAAAATATTGATATGTCCACAACATCAATATTTTGTCGAATGTATTATCAGGAAGATTCGTTTCATTGTCTGCACCTTGCACAACAATGAATTTATTCGTGAATGGTTTATTATTTATCCCTTGATAATAGGATACCACTTTGTCAAGAGTTTTTTGATTGCAAACCACAGTATCTATGTCTTGAATGTAAAAAGTTAAACTGTCATGGAAAACAGATAACATAGCTTCTATATATCCGTTTCCGGCACCCACGTCTGCTACTGTTTCCCCTGTTTTAAATTTAATGGTATCAATGCATCTGCCTCTCAGATGTTCTGTTATCTCTTCTTTACTGCTTAAAAAGGGATAACCATCATATGGTTGCATTGAATCATCGCTGTTACTGTTGCTGTTGTTGCTGTTCTTGCAGTTTGATAAACAGCAACATGTGACTAAAATAATTACAACATGTATTTTCATAAGATGCTTCATTATTAAATGTTTTATAAGTTTAAACAGATTATTCATTTAATGTTGAAAGAGCTCTACAGGGAGCTTCTCTATGCCATCCGATCCGCAGTCCCACGCCTGGTGCCTGCCAATAGCTTATAGCCTTTATTGTCCGAGTCAGGCTTTCGTGTATTATTTAATATGATCAAAAAAATCTTTCAGTTCTGCCTTTTTGTTAATATCGAGATCATGCCAACGAATTCCTTGAATGGCACCTTCTAAGACATAGAGCATGTTCAAACAAGCTCCTTGATCGACGGTTTTTAGTTTTATAAAAGCATCCTCACTTCCGGTACTTATTAAAACATCAGGAGTATAAATTCCTACAGCCTTGAGTTTCATAGCTAATGTTTTACCAATATTTGGTAAGATACTGAGGTCGATGTTTTGCGTAGTCATGAAATTGAGTTATATGGGTAATTATTACGCATGAAGCCTAACGGTTGAGTGTATGAGCAATGGTGGATTCGAACGGGAGTCGTAATCTTCGGCAGTGAAGACACAAGCGGGGCAGGTGGCCAGAACTTAAGATATAAGCCGACACTACAAATACACTGTGTTGCACGCAGTTTTTAATTGTTTTTATTTATTATATCCATCACAATTAAGTTGTCCGCATAAACTTGCCAACTTAATACTTTATTATCCTTAATAATCGCTGTCCATGCAGCAGGAATTCTCCAGTGATTAGAATTATTCTCATCATGCAGGTTTTTATAAGTACCACTTGCAAATCCAAGAATACAAATTAATGAGCCCTTTTCAAGAGTCTCTTTAATCTCAATTCTATAATCGGGGAAAAGTCCAAAATATCCAGTCCATGCCTGTTTTAATTTATCTTTTCCTGTTGTTTTATTGCCTTGGGAATCAATAAATGCATGGTCATCTGTCATTAAATCAATATTCCCTTCAACATCAGAACTATTAATAGCATCTATAAAGTCCAAAACAACTTTATATCTCATCTTTGTGTCAAATAATAAGGTTGTTATACAGTGGTTCGGAAAAATTATACTCAACGGCCCGTCGTCCCATACCTGGCGCCTGCAAATAGCTTATAACCTTTATTGTCCGTGTTGTGTGCTGTTTTAATTTTCAATCTTAATTATAATTTTATATTCTGACAATATTTATTAAGAATATATCATTCTCCCGAATTTCAAATGTCCTTGAATATACTCCGGAAGAGTAAACCTTAATATTCTCTTTTGAAACCGCAGACCCGTCATTTTGTTTTTTAATGTAATCTACCTGTTGCTTTGTAAGTTGGTTTGGTTTGTTCATTGAAAGATAAGTAGAGTAAGGGTCATTCACTTTATAACCAATTTTATAAATCTCAAGCTGATATTTGCCTTCCGGTATTCCGGATATCTCTAATTTTACTTTTCCTTTAGGATTTGCAGGTAAATCGCGAATATAGTACGCTTGATTATTGACCGAATCTCCAGGATGCGTATTAGTGAAATCCCAAAATAATACCTGAATATTTCCATTTTCGCTTTTACATGCCCATGAAGAACTATCTGAATTGACCAGTTCAGTTTCACCAAGTTTGTTTAAAAAATAAAATGAATAATATGCTGACTTTTTTATTCCCTGATAATTCATTAATCCAAATCCGCCATGAAAAGGTGTAAATCGTGGACCAGCTTCTTCAAAAATATCCGTAAAGACCCAATATGACATTGAATTAGCCTCATCACCGACTTGTTTTATTTTTTCGAGAACATAGGAAGCCTGATGGTAGCTGTCATGAATAGGATCAGCCGGAGTATAAGAGGAACTCCATTCGGTATAATGCAATTCCAGACCTGGCATTGGAGAGTCCGATATTTGTTTACGGGAGTTCAAAATATCACCGCTTACGCTCCATTTGTTTTTGTCCAGAATTGTACCAACTGTTCCGGATTCGTCTAAAAAACCTTGTTTTACTCCGTAGGAATGTGTACTGATAAAGTCCAGCGGGAGAGCATTCCTTCTGCAAAAGTCTATCATTTCGGGTACCCAGGCAGCACCGGCAGTGGCCGGACCACCCACACGGTATTCTTTGTTGACACTCTTAATCGCTCTTACGCTATGTTCATATAGTTTAAAATATTCCTCCTGAGTTCCGGACCAGAAGCCTGACAGGTTTGGCTCATTCCAGACTTCAAAGTACCATGTCTTTATTTCATCCGACCCATATCGCTCTGTAAAATGTAATACCATATTACGGATTAATCCTTCCCATTTGCTGTAGTCTTTTGGCGGAGTAACATTTCCTCTCCACCAGAAAATTGTCTTGCTCCCACTGGCAAGCGCTGACGGCATGAAGCCCAGCTCAACAAATGGTTTCATACCGATACTGATGATATAGTCATATAAAACATCAATATACTGGAAGTTATATTGGGGATTTCCCTGAGAATCTTCCTTATAAACACCCATATCATCGGTTAATAATCCGTGCATACGGATATATTTAAAATCGCATTCCTTCTTGACAATTGCCAGCTGCTGCTGCCAGTCTGCTCTTAAACCTTCATTAGCCCGGCCTGCACCAATGCATTCTTTAAACATTGTATTGTGTCTGCCACTTGTATTGTTAAAATCAACATTGATAATCCTTTCCTTTATAACAGAATTGTTGGGATTCTTACTTTGCGACAAAGCAACATTAACAAACAGACATCCAATAATAGTCGAAATTAGCAGGTTAGTTTTCATTCTTTATTTCAATTTATTTTTATGAAAATAATAATTTTATAAAAGACTATGGAATGGCACACAACGGCCCATCGCATGGCGCCTGCCAATAGCGTATAACATTTATTGTCCGTGTTATGGGCAGCAGTTATTTAAAATAAATCTGTCTGTATTATTTGTTCTCTGTAAAATAAATCAATTTAATTCAATCACTGATATTGTATTGGTTTTACCGACACTGTAAATAGGAATAAACCTGTCTTGTCTTTATAATAGTAATTTATAGTTGTCTTTTTTTTTCTCAAAGATTTCATTTCAGGATTACTTTTTACAAAGTTTATGATTGTAGGCTCAAGATAATTTTTCAATTCAATTATGTTTACAGAATCTTTAATCAGATTAACGAGTGTGTAATTATATTGAAAAATGTTACCTGGCAAAGCAACTGCATTATCAAGGCGAGTAGCATTGTCTATCATTATTGGACATGATTTATTTATTTCGCTTGCAGTTTCCATCATTGCTCTGTTATAGGCTGGTTTTTTAAAAAATCTGGCTATTTTCTCACCTCCCATTTGTCCAATTGCATAAAAGATTACAAAAGCAATTACAAAGCCTATCAAATATTTCAATCCATGTGGATTGTTGGGTTTTGATATCTTTTCTTGAGTTTCACCTGCTTCAGTAGTACAGATCAATTGTTTATAATCTTCAAATGATTTCTCTGGATTATGCTTTATCCAATCAGGATAATTATCCTTTAGCACTTTGTTACAACTTTTACAAAATGTCAGATATTCAGTTTTTAATTCATTGAAGTGTCCACAATTACTACATTTTAAATAGTACATACCTGGTTTTTAAGTTAATTAATTGTCTAATATATCAATTTTTGTGTTGACTACTTCAGTCCGTTATAGGCCAGTTATGCTTAAAACTTGATTATCTTAAGATTCTTAAATTATCACCAATTACAAAATTGTCATGATAAACGGAAAGTTGGATCAGCGCTATTACCCATAACGGCCCGGCGCCCCATGCCTGGCGCCTGACAATAGCTTATAACCTTTATTGTCCGTGGTATGTAACGCTATTTACAAAAGCTTCTGAACCTGCTATTAATGTATAAACTCATTACACTTGACTATCAAAGTAATCAGATCGCTTCTGTTTTCCAGATTAAGATTGTTTTCTTTAATAAAATGCCTTATTTCTTTAGCTTTTTCAGGAAAGACACTAATAATCTGAGAACTTGTATTTGACTTATAGAATGTACCATTTCTTCTGATCCAGAAATGTGTGTCATCAGTTATATGATAGTCGCTGGGAAGCTTTAATTTTTGTAATGGTTTTCCTGCATAATATATGGAAGAGACGTTTGTTGCAGCGCCCGTCTCAGTTGTCTCTCCATACCCTGAAGGATTACCGGATGCAATCGGGTTGCATTTATGTTGAACGAACAGAGATACCGGTCCCTTCACCAGCAGTTCAAAGAGAATTTTCTGGTGAGGTACAAATATCCGGGATTCGATAGTTATGGTATCGATAGTTTCAAGACTATCGATAGCTAACTTAACTCCGTTTTTTACAAAAATCATCTCTTCAGTAAGCTCGTTATAATTCATCAGAGCAAATTCGGTTTGTCCATTTTTCATTTTTACCGACCCGATCGTAAATTCAGGGAAAAGGTACCGTGCAGTATCCTTCTGAGCCTGCGTTTGAATATCTATTGTAAAATAGATAAAAAAAATGAAAACTATTAATAGTTGTTTTCTGGAGATTGATTTTTTCATTGTCATAAATTTGGATATTTCAATTTGCTCATTTTTTTAAATGCATATATCGCGCAGATTACCATAAATGTTACCTTACGGACCGTCGCCCCACACCTGGCGCCTGCCAATAGCTTATAACCTTTTCTGTCCGTGTTAGCCTTAGTATTAATTTTGGGGATAGAAAAATGTCTCAATAATATTAGAATGTCCAACAGAGATTTAATTTATTATTACATTCTATTTCTTATATAACCAAATCCCATGTCTATCAGAAGATAATTATTAATTGAATCAATTTTTTCAATGTCACTATTTGCTTGATCGATTTTATTTAGGTTCATATAAATCTTCGATCTGACTTCGTATAATTCCTTGTCATAGCAGTTATATTTTATTGCTATGTCTATATTCTTGAGAGCTTTTTCCATATCACCCTTTTTATAAGATCTGAGACCTTTTTCTTTGAGATCTGAAGGTTCAGTTGAAGTTGCAAACTTAAAATTAGCAATGTATTTTTTGTCGATGGGTCTGCCATTTACCTGACTCGGAATCCATAATCCTTTACTTTTGTCTAATGCAGAAAGAACTTGAAGTGTAAATAAGTAATCTGGTTGGTGCAAGACCTTAATACTATCTATATTCCCGTCTTTATCAATAATGAAACTAAGTACCACGTTTACAACGGGATCATCCTGAAATGCATTTTGAGGATATTTCATATTTCTGAAAAAGAAACTATTTAAATCTTCAGTTTTTAATCTGGCCTTCTCAAAATTTAAAGATTTTGATTGTTCCGAAGCATTTTGGCCAATTGCGTAAAATTGAAATAAGAAAATAAGAAAAAGTAATGATATGATTGTTCTAATTATATGAAGGATTAATTGATTTGATTTGGCACGTTTCTCTATTCCTGAAAAAAGATGTTGATCTATTTCTTCTCCATTCGCTCCTTAACCCCGCTGATGGCTTTATACGGCGAATCAATGATTAGCATGTTGGAGATCCAATCCGGGATACTTCCTGCAGGGTCAACAAAACCTTCAAGTACAACATGAGTCATTTCTTTATCGACAGGTATGATGGTCCATGTTTGCCGGTAATCTTTAATGCGCACCATGTCATTACGTTCAGGAATGACCCCGGGGAGCGAAACTGCAGTAATCTTGCGTTCATCAGTCACCGGATCGATTGTAATTGTAACATCCACGCACAAGTCACGATCAGTAACTGGCCAGGGTAAATCATACACCAAATAGTACTGCGCTCTTTTGTACTTTTCATAAAGCAGCACTTTGATCTGAGTAAGGTTCTCATCCCACCAATCAGTATTATTAACATCTTCCATCAGCGCGAAAATCTTTTCTGCCGGTGCATTAATGTCGGTAACACCTTTATAAAATTTCAGGGACTTTCCGGCCTCCTTACATGTATATATTTTTATGCCATCCTTTTCTTTTATAAAATCCCAGGATTGGGCTGCCATCGAACATGAAAGCATCAGGGTAAAGAAAAACATTAAAATGAAGATAAACTGATAATGTCTCATAGAACTTGAGTTTTTATCCCTGAATCTCCTGATAAATAATACCATATTTACTTTTTTACAAATGTTTTGATTCTGTTGAAAAGATTTTATTAGCATTTGCCATACCATGTGTTGTATGCCGTTTTTATTTTGCTAATTCTTCATCAATTTTTTTGATTATTTCTTTAGCTTTCTGCATAAATGATTGGTTAGATTTTTTGGAAATAATGAATATTTTCCTCGAGTGTTTTAATATTTCTTGTTCCATGGTTTATTCTTTTGGTTATATCTTAATTATCGTATTGATATTTTATACGGACTCAAAATGGCAGACAATGTTGGCTATAAGTGCCGTTTGGCATTTCGAAGCACGTCCATTTCAAGCTGGTAATAAAATTCATTAGTTGCACTGCATTATATGTAAGTAATATTTGCCAAATGTCATTTATAGCATGTTAGTCCCGGTAATTTATTAATCAGGTTAGAGTAAAACTTTCAATCCCAATAAAAATATGCGGGTTTTGGGATATTTTTCGTAATAATAATTTCCCGGATATAGACCAGTAATCCCTGCTATTTCGGGGTCTACATCAGAAGCCTTTGTAAACAAAGCTATATTATTGCACGCTATGAAAACCTTAGCACTTTTAATAAACCGTTTCTCAATGGGTATAGTGTAACCTAAAGAAATATTAGCTATTTTAATATAACCCCCCTTTTCTAAAATGTAATCGGTTGTTTGTAATCTAGAATAATTTATAATATCTCTTTGATCAACAGTTAACAATGTTTTTTGAAAATTCATATACCCCAAATTATCCAGCCTATTAAAATTATTAATATCAAAACCAAGAGCACCCCTTACAAATATTGATAATTCAAAGTTATTATATTCAAAATTATTTGTAAAACCAAGAAACGATTTAGGAGCCCCGTTGCCCAGTTTCTTATATTCTATCCAATTAGTTGTGGTATTACCATTATCATCGTATACCAGCATTTGGTTTGTTGCAGAATACCCTGCAAATTGATGCCCATAAAAGTTACCTGCCGGTTGGTCTTTAAGCTTTATGCCATAAGTATATATGACTTCTGATATCGCGTTATTCTTATTAAAAGAAATATTAAAATCAAACGTCCATTTTATAGGATTTATTAACGGTTGAGCTTTAATATAAAATTCCCAGCCTTTATTCTGAATTTCTGTTTCATTCATTATTGACGAGAAAAACGACCAGCCGATAACTTTTCTATCATACAAATCTATTATTACGGTTAAATAGAGCCATCCTTGCAATGTTTTAATATAAGTGATATCTGACACCCAAACCTGCCCGGGACTGGTCACGTTGAAGTTCCTATTGAGCTTATTTTCCACCACCGGGTAATTATGCCTGGAATTAGTAGTAATAACCCATTTTTTACGGATAATGCTCTTTAAATTCTGTTTTTTCATCAATCTTGCAACTCTTTGTCTTGATACATGCAATCCTTCTTCCAGGAGCTTGATCGTGACTCTGGGGCTACCGTAGGTCCTTTTGCTGAACTCGTATATCTTTTTTATGCGATTTGATAACTCATTGTTCTCTATATCCCGCTTGCCAGGCTTACGCATCAACCAACTGTAATATGAACTCCTGCTTACCTTTAATACTTTACACATCTTCTCAATGGGGAATATGGAGTTATTTGCCATTATAAATTGGAATATTTGCCATCGTTCTTGGAGAAAATGCTTACAGCTTTTTTTAAGATATCACGTTCTATCTGTGCATCTCGTAGCTCCTTCTTTAATAGGGCTATCTCTTTTTGCTCCTCTGTCAGGATCTTATTACCCCGACCTGGGAAACTTGCTTCAAGATGAGTAGTTGCTTCTCGTCTCCACCGGTAGATCAGATCAGGGCTTATATCCAGTTCTGATGCTAATGCCGCGAAGTCTTTACGATTATTACTGAGTTCAATTATCATCTGTTTAAACTCTCGGTCAAATTTTCTTCTTGTTCTCATATCCGTTAAATTAAGCATTTTAGCTTAACTTACTGTCCGGATAAAAGTAGCAGTTCCACTAGCAGTATACCGATCCAGCCAGTCATAATAAAGTGTTCTGGATATACCATATTTGCGACAACCTACGGTGACACCCATGTTTTGAATTTCAATAAGCAACTTTTCCTTTTCTTGGGGAGTTCGTTTCTGAAGTTCTCTTGCCATATTTAACATAAAAAGTACAGTTTAATGTAGTACTTTTAGTCTAGTTTCTTGGGGGCGCAGAATATATTTTTTCTTGCAATCAGGGTAGAACTCTTAATGAATGCTGTTTTACTGTCCGTATATTTTTCTCGGTCATTTTTAAATTCAGTTGCGAGTTTCATTTTTAATCTTGCATAATCAGCAGTTACATTTTTATTATTAATCAGATAGTCACGGAATACTATTTCGTCCCAGTCCCCGGGATATCTTATGTGAATATGAAATGTTTGTCCAATGATGCCGGATTCTGAATACCCTTTAGCAAACATCATATGAGGCGGTGGGTTTTCAGGTTTTGGGATAAAGTGATAATCAATTTTTTGGAGTTGTTTAATAAGGAGATCACAATTTGTGATATCCAATATTTTAAGGAGGAAATCAATTGTTGGTTTAGCGCAAAGTCCAGGTACAGCTGTACTCCCGATATGTTCAATCCTTGATATGAATTCTTTTCCGATAGCTTTTATAATATATCTTGATTCCAATGAAGCTAGTCTTGGCCAATCAGGATTGTAGTCAACAATAATTATTGGAAATAGTTGTCCAAGTTCATCAATGGTCAATTGGTTAAGGTCTTTTGCCATTTTAATCGTTAAAGTTGTCTCGGTATTGGAAATTTTAATTCGAGTAGCATGCCCAAGAAATTCTCATTATGTGCAGTCAGTCAATAATTTAAGCCTAACGGCCCGGCAATAAAGGGTGTAAGCGTTGCTGAGCGAGTGGAGGCCGGGAGAGATTTTCCCCTAATCGGGAGAAAATGTTTCTGAGGCTGCAATAAGCGAAGCACAGCGTGGTTTTTGCCGTCCAGGCATAAAGTTATTGATTATGGGAGTGTCGCGCTACAATTTTGATTTCGTGTTGAATATATGTCCCGGTATTGTTATTTTATTAACAGAAGTGGAGCGGTCCCGGTGCCGAGCCTTATACCGGTCCCCAGTTGGGAGCATTAATCTGCAAAAACCATGACGAACAAATTACCTTTATTGTCCGTGTTATGGTTAGTTCTTTATTGTTTTTTGTGAATATCTAAAAGCAAATCTTATGACATCTTTTGGACATGAATCAACGCATGTCGAACATAATGTGCATTCAGAATGACCAATCTCACCACTTTTTATCAACTCGTCTAATGGAAGTGACATAGGACATGCGCGAGAACATAATCCACAGGAATTACATAAATCCGGTTTTGTAATAAGACGCAGAGAAGGAATCCTTAATAAGTCCCTAATCTTCCCGCTAATAATCATAAAAGGTGAAACCCAACAGAGATAGTGGCAAAGTCCACGTTTACCAGTTAGTACGGCCATTAAAAAAACTATAGCAACTGTACCAAAATACATTACCAATTCACCCAGTCCGACCATCGAAACACCTAATGCTCTTTTATAAAAAAAGTCGGCTCGTTTAAATCCACCAAAATAAATAACTAAGAAAATAAAAAATGTTATCCATGGAATAAACTGTAGCCATTTAATCCAATTCAATTTATTATTAGCTGGTTTCTTATTTATCTCAAAACAGAAATCTTGAAGTGCTCCAGCAGGACAAACCCAACCACAAAATAGTCTTCCTACAAAAAATGATAAAATTAACAAGAATCCGAAAAACATTATATCACCTGCCATAATCCTTTCTGAAGCACCAAACATAAGGAGATCAGGTGACATAATAAAAAAAGTTATTGGATATAAAATAAAAGAAATCAAAAGAAGAGATTTTCTAATATTTTGTCGGTTTTTCATTTTAATAGATTGTTTAAATGACTTTTATCCAACTGCACTAAAGTACAGTTAATTATTTTATGTGTCTATTATTACTATGGTTTTTAGTCCCAATAGATTTAAAGGAAGTGCCTCGTCATAAGAAATTTGTCTAAGGAATTAAGTCCTGATAGAAGGGTGGTAATTGTCATACTTAAAAGACTTTGCTTTTTCTGTTATGGTTAGTTCTTTAAGAAGCTGTCTAACTATTTCAGAAGCAGGGAATTAAACATAACGGCCTGGCAATAAAGGGCGTTTGTGTTGCTGAGTGAATGGAGGCTGCAGCAGAAAATCCGAATTGGGGTAGAGTCCCGGCACCAGCCAGGGCCGAGCGTTTAAAAATTGCCCACAGGGCAATTTTAGAGAAGGAGCCGGTTTGCAGGGTGGAGCGAGGCATGTCGTGCCCCGACGAAGCGAAGCGAAGCGAAGCGAAGCGAAGACGGGGGCGCGGTTTTTGCCGTCCAGTTGCAAGTTTTTTTGAGTTTCATGAGCGTTTGCCATGACCGAGCTTGCGAGTGTCATGGTGTCGAGGTACAAGGTTTATAGAGGACAGGTTATTAGTCAAGTTACACAAGGTTTTATTGGAAGCACTGGGGGTCCTGTCCCGCTTTTGCGCAGCAAAAGCGGGATCGCGGTATTGGCATTACTAATCTGTCCTGGTAGCAGGAACAACTTGCAAAAAATGTGACAAACAAATGACCTTTATTGTCCGTGTTAGGTGGTTGTAGCAAATTCTTGATAGTCATGCTGCAATTGTCCTTTAATGAGGTATAAAATCGGATTTTTTTAGGATCGATAAGAACAATAGAGCTGATTTCCGAGAGTTGTTATAATTTTTATAATATGGTCCGAATTTAGCTAGACCAGTTTTATTAGGAGAAAGCTTACTGAAATACCGGTTATTATTATTAAGATTTCTACTAAATTACCAATAATGGTTGGAAGATTTTGACTCCAATAACTTTCTAGGATAAGACGAAATACGATCTTTTTTCTTACGATTTCACCAATCCAGAAACTTAGCACTACTGGAATAACAAGTAAGAAAAAATACATTCCATCGGTTATATTACCAGTTCTCATTCTATATTATTTATCAAGTAAAGTTACACCATCAAAAAGTATAAGTCAATTTTATTTTAATAATCCAGTTAACCTAATTATCAATTAAATCAATATAGTAGAAGTCGCTTACCTGCAGACGCTATGCCACCTAACGGCCCGGCAATAAAGGGAGGTTGTGTTACCCGACGCAAGCACCGGGCAGGGTCCTGGTACTTTAGCCGGGAAATTGTCACGGTGCAAGGAGGGTACGGCATGTGTTTTTGCCGTCCAGGCACAAATTTTATTGAACATTACGAGTGTCGCAGTACAAAGTTGATAAGTGGTCGAAAAGCTGTCTCGATTGCAGGAAGCTGGTAAATGGGCACTGGCGCAGTGTCGTGCCGAAGGCCCTGACCTAAGCGCAGCAAGCGTCAGGGGTACAAAGATTTTAATTGCGCGCAGATGCGCGTGTCCGGGTTTAACACCCATTACGAATCTGTCTTGGTAGAAGGAACAAAGCAAAAACCGTGACAAACAACTTACCTTTACTGTCCGTGTTAGCAGTAGAATTTATTCCCAATTTTTCAATATATATTTATTACTATCAATCTCACTAAAATTGGTCAATTTAATCTTATATTAACTATAGGATATATCGATAATTTCAAAAACAATATCTTTCTTGGCTTGTTTTAAAATAACTTTGTCGCCAATTATTTTATTTATTAATACCTTGGCTATAGGTGATATAAAGGAGACTTTCCTTTTGGAAATATCTGCTTCATCAACGCCGACAATTTGAAAAGTCTGAATATTTTTGGATGCTTCTATTTTGAGAGTTATCATTGCACCGAATCTTATTTCATTTTGTGGTTGCTCGTTTAGATTAACTATTTTGGCTTCAACAATTCTGTTATTCAATAGTTGTAATTTTACATTAATATAGTTTAACGCGATTCGTTTCTCATTCTCGTTGGCATTATTCAGATTGTTTTTTTCGTTGACAAGCATCTGTTTCTCAGCCAATAGTTGATTCATACCAAATGGCGTAACAAAGTTTGTCACTCCGTCTGGTAAATATGCCCTCGGTGGTACTATCGGAACTTCTTCTTGATCGTCTTCTTTAACAAATCCTCTGCTCATAGCTTAATAATTTTAATCATAGTCTTCCTTTTAGGTAGTATAAATTTTGGGTCAATCTTCTTCAGGACGGGTCATTTTTACAGCTAACGGCCCGGCAATAAAGGGTGTAGGCGTTGCTGAGCCGAAGGCACTGACCGACCGGAGGGAGCGTCAGTGTGAATGGAGGCTGGAGCAGTGTCGCTGAATCGGGGTGCGCTTTTTGTAAAAAAAGCGGGAAGCTTATAACCTTTATTGTCCGTGTTAGGTTTTCGTTATTGTTTTATTCTTAAAGAATTGTTTTTTGTTGTTATCATAATGACTCCATTTTCGCCCGCTTTACCATAAGGAGCAGTAGCTGACTTATTCTTAATGACATTTACAGATTCAATTTCTTGGATATTAATAGAGTCAAGGCTGTTTGTATAGACTTCTCCATCTAACAATACTAAGGGTTTAGATGGTTGCTCTTTTTGATTATCAGACTTTACATAGTCTTTTGTAATAATAGATATAACACCATTTTCTGCTAGTATGCCATAGTCATCTTTGGCTGCTTGAGATTTTGAAACAGTCAAAGATTCAATAGCATTTGGATCAAGTGAGTTCAATTTGATATTACTGATTTTACCATTTAAAACAATTAAAGGATCTTTCTTATCAATCTGAGCTGAAAGAGATATGAAGTAAAACATCATTAGGAAAACCAATAGAGATAACTTTTTCATTTGTAGGTGTATTAGATTTAATAATGATAACAAAACCGCAAATATTGTGCCTTAAAAAGAAATCCAGATTATTTTCATCCTTTTTAGTCCAGTGTTTTATCATCAGGTTCGTTAGTCCGGATAATGCCACCTAACGGCCCGGCAATAAAGGGTGTAAGCATTCCCGCTTTTTGGCCCAAAAAGCGGGATGCCGTGCCCCGACAAAGCGAAGCGAAGACGG
>Ga0209745_1000006_pt1 | contig 148596 bp, 131 predicted proteins | sample BarGraNGADG00312_FD_184495 | JGI IMG/M metagenome (GOLD analysis project Ga0209745, IMG submission 184495) | Arctic peat soil microbial communities from Barrow, Alaska - Barrow Graham LP Ref core NGADG0004-312 (SPAdes) (version 2) | ecosystem: Environmental > Terrestrial > Soil > Wetlands >... | reverse complement strand
TGGCGCCAGCTGCATCGCAGGGTAGCTATGTTTGGAAGAGATAAGCACTGAAAGCATCTAAGTACGAAGCTCGTCTCAAGATGAGATCTCCCTTAAGGGCCGTTGAAGACTACGACGTTGATAGGCTGCAAGTGTAAAGGCGGTAACGCCAAAGCTGAGCAGTACTAATTGCCCGTGAACTTTCTGAGAAGATTTTATTAACTTTTCACCAATATGTCATAAGGTATTTAATGCCTTTAGGTGACTATAGCGTCGGGGTTCCACCTCTTCCCATTCCGAACAGAGAAGTTAAGCCCGATAGCGCCGATGGTACTGCAAACGTGGGAGAGTAGGTCGTCGCCGACTTTAAATGAAGGGTTCCGTTTTTACGGAACCCTTTTTTATTTACCTGCCCCCCATCCCCCATGAAGGAGTGCTATTCACCATGAGCCATATCAGTGGCTCGGAATTAATAATATATCTCTCAATGTATTCCATATATTTCTATCGTATCATCCTTTCAAAAAAAAAGGTGCCTCATGGCACCTTTTACTAAGCATTAAGTATATCTATTAATAGAACTTATACCTTTTATCTATGATATTCGCTCCCTTGCGAAGAGCATCATAAGCTTCGTAATTGCCTCTCATCTGGAAGGTCGCAAGCAGACGATTCTGAAGAAGCTTGAGATCCTGTTTGTCAGTTGATGTAATATTGTTGACCGTGAGCATGAATACCCCATTATTCCCTTTAACCGGCCCGGAAATAATTCCCTGACTGGCACACGAGGCAGCAGCAATAAGGGCAGGTTCTGTTCCTGCTCCGGGGATAGCATATGATCTGAAATTCACCTGACTGGCTTCCTGAACAGAGAGGCCCATTGTCCTGGCTATATCATCAAGGGATTTCCCGGGCTGATTATTCTTTGCAAATTCTGCAGAAATGATATCAGCTTTTTTGTCTTTCAGAAGAGCGAATCTAATGTCGTTTGCAACATCCTTCATAGGTGCAATCCCTTCCTGCTGGATCTTTGTACAATATGCAATCACGTATTTTCCGCCTACTTCAAAAACGGCCTGCTGACTGTTGTCAAGAATTATCTTTCCAAGGGAAGCTGAGAATAACGAAATTATCAATGTCCTGGGATTATCGATTCCGGGAAGTGTTTTTTGCTGCGGTGCAACATCATTGGCCACTCTTTTATTCAGATGCTGAGTTGCGATGGCACTGTTGAATTTTTCATAAGTAGTGTTTGTTCCGGCAAACTGGCTTGCCTCACTATAGTATTTCTGGTTGGTGGCTGAACTTGCAAGTATTTTCCTGTCAATCAGACCAACATCGTATTTGCGAACACTTTTTGACTGAGCCAGCACCTCTATTATATGTATTCCATAATTAGTCTCGGTCTTTACTATCTCGCCCTTCTTTGCATTAAAACAGGCATTGTTGAAAGGAAGGATCATTTTACCTTCCTGGAACCATCCAAGATCGCCTCCAACCTGGGCAGATCCCTGATCATCTGAATTTGTTTTTGCTAAAGCTTCAAATGGTGAACCGGCCTTAATGAGACTGACAAGACTATCAGCAAGGGCTCGTGTTTTTTCAAGGGACCTGTTCTGACTGGGAGCAAGAAGAATATGCCTTACATGAACTGAATCAGGCCTGTCGGAAACATTAAGAAGTTTTGCAATTTTAATTGAGCCATTCTCCTGATAGGGACCGAAAACTGTCGATTTATCCTCCTTTTTCACGAAATCCCTGAGATTTTCAGGAACTTCATTCAATGGAACATAATATCCTGTATAATGAGTATCGGCTGTAAGGTTTATAAACTGGACCGGATTGGTTATAGTTTCAAATTCTGTCTTTGTGTTCAATATCCATTGTTCCGAATCCTTTATATCTTCATCAGAAGGAGTCACATCAAATGTGACATATTCAATATCCCGTAATGGGCTCCTTTTGAAATTATTTTTATGAGTTGAATAATATGCTTCCTCATCGGCCTTTGAAACAGCGACAGAAGAATCAGACACGGAAGCATAATTCTGCATGATATAACTGAAATCAACACTGCTTTTATTCAGGTTAAGATCAAATTCAGCCTGCTTTGATGTGGCATATAATCCTTTCGAAACCAGACTATTATATTTAGTATTATTCCTGTCGTTAAGAATCTGGTTTTCAAAGAAGAGCCAGTATTTTTTTGCAGTTTCATCAGTTTCAATCTGCTTCAGGAAGTTTACCCTGGCAGATTTATTGAAGACGCCTGTATTGCGATCCGTGAAAAGCTGTCTCACTATCGGATGAGGATCATCACCAAGAACCAGTTCGTCGAGCTCATCGCTGCTTACTGCAATGCCAAGATCTTTATATTGATTCTCCTGTATTTTTTCCCTGACCATTTGCTGCCACACCTGTTCCCTTATGTTTTCCGAGGTGGACTCATCAACTGAATTATTCCCTGAAAGCTTGTAAATCTCCTGGAGATTCTGAACCCTTTCTTCAAATTCCTGGTAACCCACATATTCACCGGCTATCTGCCCGATCTCATAATATTTCTTTTGTTTCAGTCTCTCTCCCCTTCCTCTTCCGAAAAAATCGCTGACAACGAACAGAAACAGAGAAAATCCAATAAGGCCTGCAACAAATACTCCTGCTTTTTCCCTTAAAAATTGAATAGCTGACATTTAGTTATGCTGTTAAATGATTAATTGAAATTTTTTTTTTATTCAGGCGACAAATATAACAAATTTCCTGCACAAAACAGGATTGAAATATAATCCTAAATGGTTTAAAACGAATAAGCTCCCTGAAAAAAAATCAGCCCTGTTTTCAGACAATTGATTATTGACATAAAATATAAAAAGAATAAAATAATCTGAAAATAGGTAAAAAACAGGGGTATAAATAAAGAAAATATATAAAAAATATAAAATAAATATTAAAAACAGGGGGGTAATATTAAAAAAAGCATATTTTTGTACAAAAAATAATTAAATGGCAGAATTAAGATTTAGTGCATTAAGAGAAGTATTCAGCAGGGAACCTGTTGAAGTGACTACCCCATCAAAAATAGTATCCGAATACTACGGAGAAAATGTTTTTGATCTTCCTAAAATGGAACGCTACCTTTCCAAAGAGGCTTACAAGGTAGTGAAACGAGCAATTAATGAAGGGAAATCTTTAACCCGACAGGAAGCTGATCAGGTAGCCACAGGCCTAAAAGCTTGGGCTACAGGGAGAGGCGCTACACACTATACTCACTGGTTTCACCCTCTTACCGATGGAACTGCTGAAAAGCATGACGGGTTCATTGAGATTGTTGAAAACGGACAAGTAGTTGAGAAATTCTCAGGTGAAGTCCTGGTGCAGTCTGAACCGGATGCTTCCAGTTTTCCAAGTGGTGGTCTCCGAAATACATTTGAGGCAAGAGGATATACTGCATGGGATGTTTCGTCACCTGTATTTATTGTGGGAACGACACTGTGTATACCGACGATATTCGTATCATGGACAGGTGAAGCTCTTGATTATAAAGCGCCTCTTCTGAAAGCCCTTTCAGAACTTGACAGGGCCGCAGTAGATGTATGTCAGTATTTCGATAAGGACGTGACCAAGGTAATTGGTACACTCGGCTGTGAACAGGAATATTTTTTGATTGATGATGCTTTATATTATGCAAGACCTGACATTGTACTGGCCGAAAGAACACTAATGGGCCACCCGTCTGCAAAGGATCAGCAGTTATCTGACCACTATTTTGGGTCTATTACAGAAAGAGTTATGGCTTTTATTGAAGATTTCGAATGTGAGGCCTATAAACTCGGAATTCCGGTTAAAACCCGTCATAATGAAGTGGCTCCAAATCAGTTCGAAAGTGCCCCCATTTTTGAGGAGGTAAACCTGGCAGTTGACCACAATCTTTTGCTGATGGATATTATGAGAAGAGTTGCGCGTAAACATAAATTCAGAGTTTTATTTCATGAAAAACCATTTGCGGGGATCAACGGTTCAGGAAAACATAATAACTGGTCAATGGCAACAAATACAGGGGTCAACCTTCTATCTCCGGGGAAAAATCCAAAAACCAACTTACAGTTTCTTACTTTTCTGGTAAATGTTATTAAAGCCGTGAATGACAGCAATGACGTTTTAAGAGCATCTGTAATGAATGAATCAAACTCTTACAGACTTGGAGGTCATGAAGCTCCCCCGGCAATAATATCAGTCTTCCTGGGTACTTATCTGATAAATATGCTTGAGAATATATCACTGAAAGTAACTGATAAGAAGATGACCCCTGCTCAAAAAACCGAACTTAAACTTGGAATCGGTAAAATACCTGAAATTCTGCTCGATAATACCGACAGAAACAGAACATCTCCGTTCGCTTTTACAGGCAATAAGTTCGAGTTCAGAGCTGTAGGTTCTTCAGCAAATTGCAGTCCCGCAATGATTGTCCTCAATGCTGCAGTTGCATATCAGTTAACTCGGTTTAAGAAAGATGTAGATGGAATCATTAAAAAGGGAGTAAACAAGGATGAAGCTATTTTCCAAGTCTTGAAAAAGTATATTCTCGAATCTGAGAGAGTACTATTTGAAGGTGATAATTATAGTAAAGAATGGCACTCGGAAGCTAAAAAAAGAAAACTATGCAATCTTGCCAGCGTACCGGAATCTATAAGGCTGTATCTGACCAAACAATCAAGAGAAGTGCTTGTAGGATCAGGAGTTTTTACAGATAAAGAACTTGAAAGTCGCGTTGAAGTCGAGTATGAAAAGTTCACTAAGAAGGTTCAGATAGAATCAAGAGTTTTGGCTGATCTGGCAATTAATCATATTGTTCCTACAGCTATAAAGTACATGACATCACTGATAGATAATGTAAAAGGCCTAAAGGAAGTCTTTAATGATACTGAATTTGAAAGACTTGCAGGAGCGCGCAAAGAAGTGATAATCTCAATTTCTGACCATATATCTATGATCAAGAAGCTTGTAAATGAGATGGTCGATGAACGAAGAAAGGCTAATATAATCGAAGACAATTACAAAAAGGCAATAGCTTATGAAAGTAATGTCAAACCATATCTGGACGAGATACGAAGTCATATCGATAAATTAGAACTAGTTGTTGATAATGAAATGTGGCCACTTCCTAAATACAGGGAACTGTTATTTACAAGGTAAAAAAGTTTACATTCGTTTTTCATGGTTTAAAGGGATGCCCTGACAGGCGTCCCTTTTTTTGCCCCCTGCCCCCTAAAGGGGGTTTATAAATACCTTTTAATCACAAAGTCCCCTTTAGGGGATTTAGAGGCACAACCAAATTATAATATTTGAATCCCAAATTCGTTAATAATTAATACTGTTTTAGGTAAATTAATTACATTTACGAACAAATTGAAAGGGACAATATGAGAAGGCTTTTATTCCTTATTATTCTATTGATAATAATCACTTTCCAGGAATCTCAGGCCCAGAAGAGAAAGACAGAAAGAGCGTATGCTGCTTTTAGTGCCGGGGAATATTACGATGCCATTGACGAGTTTAAAGATGCATACTCCAAAACAAAGAAGGCCGATAAAACATCCCGTACTGAAATTGTATTCATGATCGGAGAGTGTTACCGTCTTACAAACGATCCGAAGAATGCGGAAACATGGTACAAACTTGCTGTTAAATCGTCATATCCACGGCCCGAGGCGGAATTCTGGCTTGCAGAATCGCTTAAGAAAAACGGCAGGTACCAGAATGCCATCGATGAGCTGAAAAAATACAAGCAGGTTGCCCCGTCTGATGCCAAGGCTGATCAGGAGATAAGGGCCTGCGAACTGGCTCAGGAATGGCTGCGAAACCCTGAAGCATATAAGATAGATGAATTAAAGGATCTTAATTCCAAAGAAGCTGATTTCAGCCCGGCATACGCCAGGGATGATTTTGGTGTTATTTATTTCACATCATCGAGGGACGATGCAACAGGAAACAAAACTCATGGCGCTACCGGACAGGGATTTACTGATATTTTTGAAAGCAGGATTGATAAAAAAGCAAAGTGGAGCACGCCTGTCCCTGTGGAGGGTATAAACAGTGAAGCTGAAGACGGGACTCCGTTTATTTTTGGCAGTTACAAAGAAATGTATTTCACGAGGTGCGAAGCAGGGAAACGTGAGAAAAAGGGGTGTATGATAATGTATTCCAAAAAATCGGGTGACAAATGGAGCGAGCCTAAAAACATCGCGATACTTCCCGATTCAATAGTTGCAGCACACCCTACACTCTCACCTGACGGCAGAACACTTTACTTTGTTTCTGATATGGCGGGAGGTTCCGGCGGCAAAGATATATGGATGGCGACCCGCAATTCAGAAGGTGATGGTTGGTCAAAACCGAAAAACCTGGGTCCTGATATCAACACCACCGGCAATGAACTTTTCCCATTTGTGAGGAGCGACGGGACACTCTATTTTTCTTCCGACGGACTGATAGGTATGGGAGGACTTGATATTTTTAAAGCTGTTCCGCAGCCTGATGGATCATGGATAGTACAGAATATGAAAGCCCCCATCAACAGTTCCGCGGACGATTTTGGAATCACTTTTGAAGACGGAAATGAGAGCGGAATATTCAGTTCAACCAGGAAAGGAAAAGGGAACGATGAGCTCTACTCATTTGAATTCCCTCCTCTGAAATTCAATATCACCGGACTGGTGAAGGATGAAAAAACGGGCGCTGCAATCTTAGGATCTGTTGTAAGGTTAATTGCCAGTGATGGTTCCAACCTCCAGGCCGAAACAGGTTCGGGAGGCGATTTCAAATTTGCCCTAAAACCGGATGTTGATTATATTTTCCTGGCATCAAAGCAGGGATATCTTAATGGGAAGGAGAAAGAATCTACAAAAGGGCAGGAGAAAAGCCGGGACTTCCTTGTAACTATTCAGCTTACACCAATTGATAAGCCTATTGAACTGCCCAATATCTTTTATGATTTTGGCAAATGGGACCTGAGACCTGAATCGATGGTTTCGCTTGATAAGCTTGTGGAGACATTAATTGACAACTCAAATGTCACAATAGAGCTGATGTCGCATACAGACTCCCGCGATACTGAAGAATATAACCTGACACTTTCGCAGAAACGTGCCCAGTCGGTTGTGGATTACCTTGTAAGCAAAGGGATCGAACTCGATCGTCTCACAGCAAAAGGATATGGCGAATCGAGACCAAAAGTGGTTGATGCTTCAATAGCGGCTCTGGATCCGTTCCTGAAGCTTGGTACTACACTATCGGAACAGTATATCAATTCCCTGGCGAATGATGAGCAGAAAGAGATTGCCCACCAGATTAACAGGAGAACTGAATTCCAGGTTCTGAGAACAGATTATGTAGCCCCGAAGAAATAGTAATAGAATACATTAACCACGGAGTTTTACACAGAGTAACACTGTTTAATAATACATTGAGTTTACTCCGTGAACGACTCAGTGTAACTCTGTGGTTAATACATTTCTTATACATAAAAAATAAATATATGAAATTCAAGCTGTTAATTGGCTCTGTTCTATTTTATTTATTAATCGTACTTCCTTGTTCCGGACATTCTTTAAAACCCATCCGGATTCTTGTTATCACCGGAGGTCATGATTACAAGAAGGAGCAATTTAACCAGATGCTGGCAAGCCTGGCTCCTGAAATTGTCTTCCAGGTAGCCGAACTGCCTGCAGCCTATAATATGTTTCTTCCTGAAAACAAAAATAAGTATGATGTACTTGTGTTCTATCACATGTGGCAGACTATAACTGATGAACAGGCGAGCGTTTTGGCTGATTGTATAAAAAGCGGAAAGCCTCTGGTTGCGCTTCATCACAGCATCTGCGCCTTCGACGACTGGCCGGAATACTGGAACATAATCGGAGGCAAGTATTTTCATAAAACAACTACATTCAAAGGAAGGGAGTATCAGCCCTGTTCCTATATCCACGATCTTCACTTCAATGTAAAAGTTGTCAATGCAAAACATCCTGTAACAAAAGGTGTTTCAGACTTTCCGATCTTCGACGAAACATACAAGGGGTATTATGTTGAAAAGGGTGTGACACCGTTGCTTTCAACCGATGAACCCAGCAGCACACCTCTTATCGGCTGGGCCAAAAAATATGGTAAGTCCAGGATTGTGGTGCTTCAGAGTGGACACGACGTTCCGACATTCGAAAACCCGAATTTCAGAAAGCTCCTGAAACAATCGATTGAGTGGGTATATACAAAGTAAATCTGACCACCCAACCTCTCCCTCTAAAGCGGGACAGGCTTCCACCCAGACGGAATCTCCGCTGAGCTACGATCTTCAAAGGGGGAGATGGCTCATCTGCTATCAACTTTTTTCTATCTTTGCCACAGATAATTAATCTATGCCTGGCGAATCAAAATACTCAAAGCGTGGCGTTTCATCATTAAAAGAAGATGTTCATTCAGCAATTAAGAACATCGATAAAGGTCTGTACCCCAAAGCATTCTGTAAAATAGTCCCTGATCTTCTCGGAGGCGATCCTGACTATTGCAATATTATGCATGCCGACGGCGCCGGAACAAAATCATCACTTGCATATATATACTGGAGGGAGACAGGCGATATATCGGTCTGGAAAGGAATAGCACAAGACGCTATTGTTATGAATCTCGACGATCTTCTTTGTGTGGGGGCTTATGAAAATATTCTTATTTCGTCAACAATCGGACGAAATAAGAACCTTATTCCTGGCGAGGTAATTTCAGCAATTATTAACGGAACTGAGGAGATACTGGAGGAACTGAGAAATCTGGGGATAGGCATCCGGTCGACAGGAGGAGAAACCGCAGATATTGGCGACCTTGTTCGCACAATTATCGTTGATTCCACAGTCTCCACAAGAATGAAAAGGAAGGATGTGATCTCCAACCAAAATATTAAGCCAGGCGATATCATAGTCGGACTGGCATCCTATGGCAGGACGACTTATGAAAATGAATATAACAGCGGAATGGGCAGCAATGGTCTCACCTCTGCCCGCCATGATGTTTTCGGACCCTATCTTGCTTCGAAATACCCCGAAAGTTTTGACTCTTCTCTTCCATATGACTTATTTTATGCCGGCCGGCTGAAACTTACAGAACCTGTTGATGGTCTGAATACCGATATGGGGAAACTTGTTCTGTCACCGACACGCACCTATGCCCCGGTTGTGAAAAAGATAATTGAGACTATGCTTTCTGAAATCCATGGCATGCTGCATTGTTCAGGAGGAGGACAAACCAAGATCCTGCATTTTCTCGATAATCTGCATGTTGTGAAAGATAATCTCTTTCCGCTTCCGCCACTTTTCAGGATCATTCATGAACAATCAGAGACGGACTGGAGAGAGATGTACCAGGTGTTCAATATGGGTCACAGGTTCGAGATATATACTGATCAGAAGAATGCCGCTGAAATTATAAGCCTAGCAGCAGAATTCAATCTTGATGCAAGGATCATTGGGCATTGTGAACCGGCTGACGGCAGGAAGCTGACAATAAGATCAGAATACGGGACATTTGAATACTAATATTACATCCCCCTGCCCCTCTTCAAAGGGGGAATAGAGTATCTTCCACTATCACTCTATCCCTCTCGCCATTTCCTCCTCCCTCCATCTAAATCAAAACGCCTTTGTGCCGTTAAGCCTTTGCACCTTTGTGCCTTTTTTCCTATCTTTGCACCCTGAAAATTATAATTGTATGGCGAACAACATGATTCTTGAGAGGTTGGAGGGTGTGAAGGCACATTTCATCGAGGTGGGAGAGCTGCTTACCAAACCCGATATTCTCTCGGATATGGAAAGGTATGTCAAATTGAACAAAGAATATAAGGACCTTCAGCCGATTATCGAATCTTATGAGAAATATAAGCTGGCACTCAGCAATATAACCAGCACAAAAGAGCTCTTGGGAACTGAGAAAGACGAGGAGATGAGAGAAATGGCTAAGATTGAACTCGAGGAGCTTAACTCCCGTATCCCCGAAATGGAGGAAGAGATTAAGATGCTGCTTATTCCTGTCGATCCTGAGGACGAGAAAAATGCTGTCATGGAGATCAGGGCAGGAACAGGAGGTGATGAGGCAAGCATTTTTGCAGGCGATCTTTTCCGTATGTACAGCAAATATTTTGAGCAGAAAGGATGGAAAGCCGAGATAAACAGGTGCTCGGAAGGAACTGCGGGCGGATATAAAGAAATAGTTTTAAGTGTCTCAGGGGAAGGTGTTTATGGGATCCTGAAATATGAATCAGGAGTTCACCGCGTTCAGCGTGTCCCGCAAACAGAAACACAGGGCCGCATTCATACATCGGCAGCTTCAGTTGTCGTACTTCCGGAAGCCGACGAATTTGACGTAGTCATCAAAAGCGAGGATGTCAGGAAGGATACCTATTGCTCGTCAGGTCCCGGCGGGCAATCCGTCAATACAACATATTCAGCCATCAGGCTGACACACGTGCCCACGGGCATTGTAGTCACCTGCCAGGACGAGAAATCACAGATTAAGAACTACGAAAAGGCTCTTGCAGAACTGCGGACACGTCTCTATAATCTTGAGTACCAGAAATACCTCGACGAGGTTTCGCATCGTAGGAAAACAATGGTCTCAACAGGTGACAGGTCTGCAAAGATCAGGACTTATAACTACCCGCAGGGAAGGATGACCGATCACAGGATAAACCTGACGATATATAACCTGCCTTCAATCCTTGACGGTAATATACAGGAGATAATAGATAAGCTTCAGATGGCCGAGAATACGGAAAGACTTAAAGAAAGTAATTTTTAGATCTGACTATGAACCACTTACAGCTTTTCAATAATATAGTAAAGAAGAAGTCATTTCTTTGTGTAGGGCTCGATTCCGAAATCGATAAGATCCCCACATTCCTTCTTAAGACCAAAGATCCTGTATTTGAGTTTAATAAGTGTATAATTGACACTACTAATAAATATGCTGTTGCATATAAACCTAATGTGGCATTTTATGAATCGAACGGAGCGAAAGGATGGAACTCCCTTGAAGCGACTGTCAGATACATAAAAGAGAATTACCCGGATATTTTTGTCATCGCCGATGCAAAGCGAGGCGACATAGGAAACACTTCGAAAATGTATGCCAGGGCATTTCTTGAGAACCTGCCTTTTGATGCAATTACCGTTGCTCCCTATATGGGCGAGGATTCCGTCACTCCCTTTCTTTCAGTCGGGGGGAAATGGGTTTTACTTCTTGCCCTGACGTCCAATAAAGGCGCAGATGATTTTCAGTATCATAATGAAGATGGTATCAAGCTCTTTGAAAGAGTACTTTCCGTATCTCAGAAATGGGGAAACATAAATAATATGATGTATGTTGTCGGCGCAACCCGTGCCGAAATGCTAAAGGACATCCGGCAAATAGTTCCGGAACATTTCCTTCTGGTGCCCGGCGTGGGAGCCCAGGGTGGTACGCTTGAAACTGTAGCAAAATACGGAATGACAAATAAATGCGGCCTTCTCGTCAATTCATCACGGGGAATAATTTTTGCTGACAATTCCGAAAATTTTGCAAAAACAGCTGGAGAGAAAGCCAGGGAGATGCAGCAGGAGATGGCGCAGTACCTGTCCGAACGCAACCTGATCTGAAATACCTGCTTATTCATCAAGATTGCTTCGTCGCTGTGCTCCTCGCAATGACTATGCTTTCAAGTAAAGACACTGCAAACAGAACACGGAATAGTATTTATTATTAAGTCATTGCGAGTCCGACAAAGGAGGACGAAGCAATCCTGATAATCAAAACTATTTGATTATTGACAGTTTATTTATAAATTTATGGTCTCGCTGACCGTAATTAATGTGCTAAAATGAAAGAGGAATTTCTCCATTACCTATGGAAATACAGCTTATATGATCCTGAGAAACTGTTTGACAGTGAAGGCAAACAGATCATTGTCATTAATCCGGGTGAATATAACCGTGATTCCGGTCCCGATTTCTTCAATGCCAGGCTCATAATTGATAATACTGAGTGGGCCGGGAATGTTGAAATACACATCAGGTCATCTGATTTTGACAATCACAGGCATAATATTGATCCGGCATTTGATAATGTTATTCTCCACGTTGTTGCCGAGAACGATAAAAAAGTGTATAATACCAGGGGCGAAGAGATACTCACTTCCAGCCTGGTTTATAACCCGGAACTTTATGAAAAGTATATTGAGCTTGTCAACAATCCTTTTATAATCGCATGCCAGGGTGAGGTAAATAAACTGGATATTTTTTATATCAGGCACTGGCTTGGCTCGATGGTAATTGAAAGATTACGTGAGAAATCGGAGCATATTATGAAAATATTGTCCGTTACCGGTAATGACTGGGAAGAGACATTTTACCGGCTGCTTTCGCGGTATTTCGGATTCAGGGTGAATACAGAACCATTTGAAATGCTTGCCTCCGCTCTTCCCTTCAGGATCATCAGGAAACATTCTGACAGCCGTTTTCAGATTGAAGCATTATTATATGGCACTGCCGGCATGTTGGATGAAGGGTTATTCAAAGAGGCCCTGAATGACAGATATTATACTGACCTCATTAAAGAGTATAAAATCCTTTCCGCCAAGTACTCTCTTAAACCTGTTCACGGCTGGATATGGAAGTTCGCAAGGCTGAGGCCAGCCAATTTCCCTACATTAAGGATATCGCAGCTTGCAGCGATGCTTTCGGTTGCCGGTGGAATTTTTTCAAGAACTCTTGAAGCGGGAACCATTCATGATCTCAGGGATTTGTTTGAAGTAACCGCCTCAGAGTACTGGGACAACCATTTTGTTTTTGGAAAAGTAAGCCGGAGTTATCATAAGAATACCGGATCGCAGGCAACGGATATCCTGCTGATAAACGCCATTATACCATCGATATTTGTTTTTGGAAAATACCGCGATTCAAATGAGATATGTGAAAAGGCAATCACGTTTCTTGAGAATATCGGCCCCGAAGAAAACATAATAATTAACGAGTGGCAATCTGCCGGAATTGATGCCGACACAGCATTCATTACGCAGGGACTTATCCAGCTGAGAAACAACTATTGTAAAAAAAGAAGATGTCTTGATTGCGGGATTGGGAACAAGCTTTTAATGTCGGGCAAGAACCTGAAGAGGAGCGAAGACCTGATGCTTGAGCCGTAAGAAGAAGGGGGAGAAAGGGAGACAAGGAGCACAGCGACGAAGTTCCGCGAAGCGGAAGTGGGAGAAAAAACTCCCTCTTGGAATCCCGCTTGCGGGATCGGCGAAGCCAACGGGGTTGGGGGGATGTTTTGATTATTGAGTAAACATATGAAGTCCGTTTTTGACGAAAGTCAGAATTTGTTTGATTAACAACTAAATAATTATGCGACTATACGCAACGGCAGACCCTGCTTTCACGTCTATATTATGAAGCGGTGCAATTTTGAAAGCATATAACCGTTTTAAAAAAGCATATAAAACAGAATAATTTTTAAAAAAATTCTCAATTGTTTGATAATTTACATAAAAAAGCCTTATTTTTGCGTTCCAAAATTGGAGACTCAATTTATTTGTGGACAAACAATATTTTAATTAGAGACATGTATTTAACAGCAGAAAAAAAACAGGAGTTTTTCAAGTCATTCGGGACGTCTGAGGCTGATACGGGGACAACTGAAGGGCAGATAGCGCTCTTTTCGTACCGAATCAATCATCTTACTGAACATCTTAAGAAGAATAAAAATGATTTCAGTACCCAGCAGTCTCTTATCAAACTTGTTGGGAAAAGGAGAAGGCTTCTTGATTACCTGAGAGTTAAAGATATCAACAGATATCGTGAAATCATAAAAGCGTTGAAATTACGTAAGTAGAGGAGAAAGGCAATTAAATTGCCTTTTTTCATATTATTTTTATACCCGATAATTTCAGCAATCACAAATCAATTTATAAATATGTTTAAAGTAAAACAGAAAACTATTGATCTCGGCGACGGGAGGCAGATAGTATTGGAAACAGGGAAACTCGCCAGACAGGCAGACGGTGCTGTTCTATTAAAAATGGGAAAAACAATGTTGCTGGCAACGGTTGTCGCAGCAAAAGAAGCTAAAGAGGATACTGATTTCATGCCTCTTTCGGTAGAATACAAGGAAAAATATGCTTCAACCGGACGAATACCCGGTGGATTTCTGAAAAGAGAAGCAAGGCCTTCAGACTATGAGATCCTGATCTCCAGGCTGGTCGACAGGGCATTGCGCCCGCTTTTTCCTGCCGATTTTCATGCAGAAACATTTGTCACAATAAACCTTATTTCAGCCGACGGAGATATAATTCCTGACGCTCTTGCCGGTCTGGCAGCCTCTGCAGCGCTGGCAATTTCAGATGTGCCTTTTAATGGTCCTATGTCAGAAGTGAGGGTTGCAAGAATAAACAAACAGTTTGTCGTTAACCCCACTGCTACACAGCTTAAAGAAGCAGATATTGACCTGATGGTCGGGGCAACATACGAAAACATCCTGATGGTTGAAGGTGAAATGAAAGAGGTTTCGGAAGCCGAAATGCTTGAAGCCCTTAAAGTTGCTCATGATGCCATAAAAGTACATTGCAAGGCTCAGATGGAATTTGCCGAAGAGCTTGGAACAACGGTTAAGCGTGTTTATTCCCATGAAGTGAATGATGAAGAGCTCAGGAAAAAGGTGTGGGATGAGACTTACGGGAAATGCTACCAGGCTGCAAAGGCATCAACAGCAAATAAGCATCACCGTTATGAGGCTTTTGATGAGGTAGTATTGAATTTCCTCGCACAGTATCCTGAAGGAGAAGAGGTAAACGAAGTACTCGTAAAGAAATATTATCACGACGTGCTCAAGGAAGCTTCAAGGCGTCTTGTTCTTGATGAGCAGACCCGCCTTGACGGGAGAAAGCCTGATGAGATAAGGCCTATCGAGTGCGAAATAGATCCCCTGCCTACCACCCATGGTTCAGCCCTCTTTACAAGGGGCGAGACTCAGTCCCTTACGACTGTTACTCTTGGAACCAAGCTGGATGAGAAAATAATCGACGATGTTCTGAACAAGGGAACGGAAAAATTCACGCTTCATTACAATTTCCCGCCGTTTGCAACCGGGGAGGCAAAAGCAGCCCGTGGTTTAAGCAGGAGAGAAATAGGTCATGGAAACCTTGCTCACAGGGCACTCAAGAATATGATGCCGCCCGATACCGAAAATCCTTATGCCATCAGGGTTGTTTCTGATATCCTTGAATCTAACGGTTCATCGTCAATGGCTACGGTTTGCGCAGGAACACTTGCACTTATGGATGCCGGAATAAAACTCCGCAAACCTGTATCAGGAATTGCAATGGGACTAATTACCGACAAGGATACAAAGAAATATGCGATACTGTCCGATATTCTCGGCGACGAGGACCATCTCGGAGATATGGATTTTAAAGTAGCAGGTACACGCGACGGGATAACTGCAACCCAGATGGATATAAAAGTGGAAGGACTTTCATTTGAAATCCTCACCAAAGCCCTGGCACAAGCCAATGCCGGAAGAATGCATATACTTGACATTATGAGCAAGACAATTTCAGAGCCTCGTTCGGAGCTGAAACCTCATGCCCCGAGGATTGAAATGCTTTCAATTCCGAAGGATATGATCGGAGCTCTGATCGGCCCTGGAGGAAAAGTTATCCAGGAAATCCAGCGTACCACCGGTGCAACAATCATAGTTGAAGAGATTGACGGCCGCGGCGATGTAAACGTCTTCGGTGAAAATAAAGAAGTCATTACCGCTGCAGTTGACTGGATAAAGAAAATCGTCACTATCCCTGAGGTAGGACAGGTTTATAAAGGGAAAGTAAAGACTATAGTTCAATTCGGAGCATTCGTTGAAATACTTCCAAATAAAGACGGGCTTCTTCATATATCGGAGATCGACTGGAAGAAATTAAAGACAGTCGAAGAGGTATTGAAGGTAGGTGATGAAATTGAAGTGAAATTGATCGATATAGATCCCAAAACCGGGAAGCTGAGATTATCAAGAAAGGTGCTTCTTCCGCGTCCTCCACAACAGGAACATGAACATAAAGGTCCTGAGGATCAGAATAAATAAATTAAAAAGGCCGTTTAGCGGCCTTTTTTAATTGCAATTTGCCGTTCAATTTTTAATTTTGAAAAGTGAACTGGAATTTGCCTGGGAATGAAAATTAAGTATAACTACGTTGTAATTGAGGGTAATATAGGTGCAGGGAAGACAACCCTGGCCAGCAAGATTGCTGATCAGTTCAATGCACGCCTTATCCTTGAGCATTTTGCCGACAATCCTTTCCTTCCCAAGTTCTACGACGACCCTGAAAAATATTCATTTCCCCTTGAATTGTCATTCCTGGCCAGCCGTTACAAGCAGCTTAAGGAAGAACTGGTACCCCAGGACCTTTTTAAGTCTTTCACAGTAGCCGATTATTATTTCATGAAATCGCTTGTATTTGCGGCATCCACGCTTGACGGAGATGAATATAATCTTTACCGGCAGATATTCTACATCATTTACGGGTCGCTTCCCAAACCCGATATCTTCGTCTACCTTCACCTTACACCTGACAAACTGCTTCAAAATATTGAAAAACGTGGAAGAAACTATGAGAAATCCATAACATCGGATTACCTGCAGAAAATACAGGACAGCTATTTCACCTTCTTTAAACAAAATCCTGAAAACAAATATCTCGTAATAGATATAAATAACTTCGATTTTGTTGCTAATGAAAGTCACTACAGAAAGATTGTAGATACCATATTCTTTGATGATTATCCTGCAGGTATGAATATGGTGATTTTGTAATTACCTTAAATTTCAGGGACCGGAATATCTTTGAAGCTAAAAGATTATTTAATTACAGCAGAAATAAAATGTGTGAATGGTGTAACATATTCTTGTAATTATGTAACATTTATTGTTAATAGAAGGTTCACCTTTGTCCATAATTATCTGTTATAGATATCCGGAATAATTAATAATACAAAACCGGAAATTGTTTGAATTTTAATATATGATTTCCTTAGAATAGGTTTAAATTATCCGGAGGAGTTTTGTTATAAGTGGATTGGTAAAATAATTGGGAACAAATATATAACAGACCGTTAATAGCTTGTTTAACTACAAATTATGGAAATTTTGTCAATCATTAATTGTAACCATATTATTTTATTTAATTTGCTTTACATACGAGTATTTTATTTAAATTTGCAATTGCATTAGTATATTGTTCAACAAATATGCAGTAAACAGATCATAAACAAATAACTTTTTTTACTATGAAAAAATTCAACACCTATTTTATCCTTATCCTGGCAGCAGCTGTTTTATCCAGTTGCAGTGGCCTGAATAAGATGAAGAAAAACGAAGGCTTAATTAAGTACGATGTTACTCCCAAAGTACTCGAAACTCATGCAGGTCTTGTAAATGTGACTATCAAAGGCCAGTTCCCGGCTAAGTATTTCGATAAAAAAACCACAATTACCGCTACTCCGGTTCTTACCTACAACGGTGGTGAAACTGCATTTGAAAAAGTTCAGGTGGTCCAGGGTGAAAGCGTTCAGGCTAACAATAAGGTCATTTCCTACAACGGGGGTGATTTCACTTATACTGCTTCAATCCCTTACACTGATGCCATGAAGGTTTCAGCACTGATGTTAAAAGTTCATGCAGAACGAGGGAAGAAAGCCCTTGACTTTGATCCTGTTAAACTGGCCGATGGCGTTATCGCAACTTCAACATTGGTTGAAAAACACGGTATGCCAATAACTTCGAAAGATAATTTTGTCAGGATCACTCCTGAAAACCAGTCAGCCGATATTAACTATGTGATCAATAAATATGATATCCGACCTGCTGAGCTTAAAGATGCAGATGTAGTGTCACTGATGGATTATATTAAAGCTGTTGCTGCTGATTCCAGCCGCCAGTTTAAAACGGCTACTGTCAGTTCTTATGCTTCACCAGACGGCAAATATGACGCAAACGAAAAACTTTCCGGCAACAGGGGTACTACTGCTGACAAATTCATTAAAAAAGGATTTAATAAAGTAGAAGCTGCAAAAGCTGCAAATTTCTTTGACGAAAAAACTACCGCTGAAGACTGGGAAGGTTTCAAAACAGAAGTTACAAACTCTACATTACAGGACAAAGACCTTATCCTTAGAGTACTTTCAATGTATTCGGATCCTGATGTTCGCGAAAAGGAAATCAAAAACATGTCTGCTGCTTTTGAAGCTCTGAAAACAGACATCCTTCCGAAACTCAGAAGGTCACAGTTCTTCATTAATGTTGATAAAATCGGACGCAGTGATGAGCAGATCCTTGCACAGGCAAAATCAGATCCGAAGGTTCTGAGTCTTGAAGAAATGCTTTATGCCGCAACTCTCACAAAGGATGCAAACGAACAGCTTGCAATTTATCAGGCTGCTACCGTGGCTTATCCGAAAGACTTACGTGCTGCTAATAATGTAGGCGTTACGCTTATGAATCTTGGTAAAACCGATGACGCTATTGTTGCTTTCGAAAAGGCAAAAGCAATAGAGAACAATGACGTGGTTAAAAACAACTTAGGCTTTGCTTATGTTGTAAAAGGCGACCTGCCTAAATCTGCTGAATATTTCAACTCCATGACCGCTGCTACAAAGGAATCAAAATGGGGTCTTGGTGTTATTGCAATTACCAAAGGTGAATATGACCAGGCAGTTAATTATTTCGGTACAGAGCCTTGCTTCAACCTTGCTCTCGCCCAGCTTCTCAAAGGCGATGTCAATAAAGCAAAAGAAACACTCGACAGCATGAAAGAAATGTGCAAATGCGGCAAACCTTCATACCTGAAAGCTGTTGTTGGCGCACGTCTCGACAACAGAGATTATATGCTGAGCGGTCTTCGCGAAGCTGTTGGCTTCAATGCTGACTGGAAAGCTTATGCAAAAACTGACCTCGAACTTGCTAAATACTGGAACGACGATACATTCAAGTCAATAGTTCAGTAAAAACGAATTTTATTCAAAAGAAAGGCTGCCCGATAAGGGTGGCCTTTTTTATTGGTATTTACGTGACCTGTTCAGTTCCCACAATACTATTCCTGTACTTACTGCAATATTGAATGAGTGCTTCGTCCCGAATTGTGGTATCTCAACAACATAGTCACATTCATTAATTATTTCCTGGCTGACACCATTAACCTCATGGCCGAAAACCAGGGCATATTTTGAGCCTGTTTTAACGACAAAATCACCTAACCCTGTCGCTCCTTCAGCTTGTTCAATGCCTACTATCAGGTATCCCTGAGATCTTAATTCCATTACAGCATCACGTGTCTCTTTAAAGTATCTCCAGGCTACAGACTCGGTGGCTCCGAGAGCTGTTTTCTGAATTTCGCGGTGAGGGGGCACAGCCGTTATCCCGCAAAGGTAAATGCACTCCGTCAGGAAAGCATCAGCAGTTCTGAATACTGATCCCACATTGCTATGGCTCCTGATGTTATCCAGAACAATAACAAACGGCGATTTTTCAGATATTCTGAACTGGTCAACACTCTTCCTGCCGAGTTCGCTATTTTTAAGCTTGCGCATTCTTTTTGTGCGAAAATAACCAAAAAATCCTTTAATTATTTTTATTTTGTAGTTGAAGAATTCAAGGACCGCCATTGATCAGGTTTAACTAAAACATTATTACAATGAATATTCACGAATTTCAGGGTAAGTCATTGCTCAGGGCATATAATGTTGATATACAGGAAGGTTTTATCGCTGAAACTCCCGATCAGGCTATCATGATAGCTAACCAGCTCAGGGAAAAATTCGGCTCTGAATATTTCGTGGTAAAAGCCCAGATACATGCTGGCGGACGTGGAAAAGGAGGAGGGGTTAAACTTGCAAAATCAGTTGAAGAAGCAGGTATGCTGACTTCAAAAATGATTGGAATGATGCTTATCACACCCCAGACCGGCCCTGAGGGGAAAAAGGTTAGAAAGGTCCTTATCGCACAGGATGTATATTATAAGGGGGAATCAGAGGTAAAAGAGTTTTATATCAGTATACTTCTTAACCGCGATAAGGCCCGCTTTACGCTTATGTACTCTCCCGACGGGGGAATGTCGATTGAAGAGGTCGCAGCAAAAACACCTGACCGCATTTTTTCTGAAGAGATCAACCCGGCTGTTGGGCTTCTGCCTTTCCAGTGCCGTAATATTGCTTTTAACCTTGGTCTTTCCGGCGCAGCATTTAAAAAAATGCAGAAATTTCTGGATGGGATATATGAAACATTCACCAGTTGCGATGCACAGCTTCTGGAAATAAACCCGGTGCTCAAAACCAGTGACGACAGGATCCTTGCAGTTGATTGTAAGGTGGTACTTGATGATAACGCTCTGTTCCGCCATCCTGACCTGGCCGAAATGAGAGACATTTACGAAGAAGATCCGACGGAGGTCGAAGCCGGAAGTTATAACCTGAATTTTGTCAAGCTTGACGGTAATGTAGGCTGCATGGTAAATGGAGCCGGACTTGCAATGGCTACAATGGATATTATCAAATTATCAGGTGGTTCCCCTGCTAATTTTCTGGATGTTGGCGGCAGTGCAAATGCCAAAACTGCTGAAGCCGGATTCAGGATCATTCTCAGGGACCCTGCTGTGAAAGCTATTCTTATTAATATTTTCGGCGGGATTGTAAGGTGCGACAGGGTCGCAAGTGGAGTTGTTGAAGCCTATAAGGCAATAGGCAAAATAAAGGTGCCTGTGATTATCAGACTTCAGGGAACAAACGCTGAAGAGGCTAAAAAGATAATCGATGAATCAGGTCTTTTAGTTTATTCAGCAATTTCATTTAAAGAGGCTGCCGAGAAGGTTAGGGAGGTGCTTGGTGTCTAAAAGGATCAAGGTAAAACCTTTAGGGTATGTGGTCATTTCAATGGCACTGATTTTCCTTGTTTTTACCATGATCTCTATCTATAGTCCAAGGGATGTTAATAAAGGTTTTCGTTACTACATAAACAAAAAAACAGGATCTGGATGCATTTCTTACAGGCAGTCGATCTACAGCCGGAAGTTAAAAGATATGCTGCCTGATTACATAGGGAATTCAAGTGTTTCCGGCATCAGCAAGAGCAGCAACAAAAGAGAGCTTTTAAGAAAAGCTGGTCGGGGGGAACTCTTTAAAATAAGAAACGGAAGAGGTTACGAGATTGAAGATCTTTCATATAGCTATCCATTCCTTACAAAAGATGGTAAGGCACTTTTAAGGGAGATCGGAAAGAGATTCAGGAAGAAAGTTTCTGATACAAGGCTAAGAGGGTCGGATTTTAAAATAACCTCAATGACCCGGACAACCGAGATTCTGATCAAGTTCAGGAAATCAAATTCAAACGCATCCGTCAATTCGCCACACTTTTATGGCAATGCATTTGATATCAGCTATGTGAGGTTCTCTTCGCCAAAATGGTTTATTACGGACTGCGATAAATACTTTTTAAAGGAATCGCTGGCTGAAGTAATCTGGCAGCTAAGGGATGAGCATAGATGCTGGGCGACATATGAAATAAAACAAGGATGTTTCCATGTAGTCGCCAGGTAAGAAGCTATTTGTTTTCATGCGATCCGTCGCAGAATGGCTTATTTGACGATTTCCCGCACCTGCAGAGCCAGACCTCGCCCATTGGAGTCTCTTTATCCCTCTTGATATCTTTCAAAATAAAATTCCCGCTAATTTTCAGAGGGCCTGAATCGATAACCTCAATTACCGTCTTTGGCTTCTTTTCTTTATTATCTTCCATCGAATATAGTTATCCTGTAAAACCGGTCTTTCTGTGCTGCCCGTCGCAAAATGGCAGATGATCGCTTGCCCCGCACCTGCAGATCGAGACCAGGCCTTCTCTGAAATCTTTGTTGATCCCGCTATAGGCAAGGTTAAAATCACCTTTTAAAACAATAGGTCCGTCAGTCATGATTTTCACCGATACAGGATTTTCTTCAGGAAAACTTCCACCCTGTGTCAATAATTCCGGTCTTCTGAATCTGACATGATTTGACTGGTCATTTCCCACAGACTGGTTTTTAGCCTCCTCATTCCATTTCCAGGTGAGTGCTTCGGTCGGACACATGTTTACAGTCTCAATGATCTTATCAGTTGCGGCCCCTTTCATATCAACCCATGGTCTTCTTCCGGGGTCAAATACTTCGATAAGTTCCCTGTAGCAGTATGATGCATGGATACATGCAGACGGTTTCCAGTAGACCGTTATTTCATCATTGCTGTATTTCCTCCCACCCGTATATGACTTGTCGTGTTCCATTTATTATGGCTGTTAATAAACTCTTTAACTGTTTGCAATTTAATATTTTTTAAGATAAAAATCAGGAATTTTGACTTCGCGAATATATATATTTGCCCCGAAATCCTGTTGAAATTAAATCAGGGGGAGTATTATTTATTTTTTTTGTGAATGACCAGGGGAATGCGGGAGAATAAAAAATTAGTGCTTGGCATTAAGAGGCCTTATCTATTAATATTGCTGATAATCATAATATTTTCATTTGGTTCTTATGGACTTAAAATGATTCCTTCAGCCCCGACTGTAGCGCCGCTTAGTTCACCCTTTGCCCTTTCCGCAGGTTTTCTGAATTTTCTGATTACCACCATTGTGGCATTATTAATTATTTGTGCAGTAATAATTATTCTTTCCTCAAAACTTAAAAAAGTTAATCGTGAACTAATCCTTAGGAATAAACAGATTGAGGAAAAAAACCAGAATCTTCTTGGCACAAATCAGGAGTTGTCGATACAGAAGGATATTGTGACAAGGGAATTCCTTGAAACGGACAAGTTTTTTAAGATGCTTATCCAGGCGGCCGATGACGGTATATCGTTTTTCGACAAAGAGTGGAATCTTATGTTTGTTAATTCAGCCTTTTATTCGGTAATAGGACTTGATAAAGATTCATATGCTTCATCTGATCCTGCAGTTTTTATCCATCCCGATGATATTGGCTACATGGCTGCCAGGCTTGAGGCTTTGAAGAATAAGGGTTTTCATGAGAGTGAGCTGAGGCTTCGTCATAAAGATGGCTATTATGTAACCCTCTCAACAAGATCGGTGACCGTAAAAGATGAAAATGGGAAAATCATAGGAGCCCTGACAATTTCGAGGGATATAACTAAAATGAAAGAAGATCACGAAGAGCTGGTCAAAGCTAACATCGAGGCTGAGATGAGCAACAGACTGAAATCAAGTTTCCTTGCAAATATTTCTCATGAAATCCGTACTCCCCTGAACAGCGTCGTAGGGTTTTCGAACCTGTTATTATCGAATGATATAACACAGGAAACGAAGGAAGAATACATCGAACACATAAACCATAACAGTGAAAAGCTTCTTCAGATCATCGGCGATATAATTGATCTTTCCCGGCTTGAAAGTTCACAGATAGAGATCACTTATGAAGAGGCATCTGTGAATGCAATCGTAAATGAGGTGATTGATGAGGCACGACAGATTATTAAAAGGAATGAGAAATCGATCATCCTTAATGTGAAAAACCTGTTCGAAGACAATGCAGACCTGGTATTTACAGATAAAGTATGGCTTAAAAGAGTGCTGAGTCACCTTATGGACAATGCCATTAAATTTACTCTCGATGGTTCAATAGAATTTTCATATTCAAAGGAAAACGAGAACCTGGTTTTTAAAATCAGTGATACCGGTATCGGGATTAAAAAAGAGAATCTAAACCGTATTTTTGAAGAATTCCGCCAGGAAATTGACGGGCATCATCGTCCTTTTGAAGGATTGGGAATTGGTCTTACACTGGCAAAGGAAGTAGTCGAAAGAATGGGAGGAAAGATATCTGTTAAGTCAGAAAAAGGGATCGGATCAGAGTTCAGCTTCTCGATTCCTTACCGGCCCGCCGGCAGTACAAGGGGGAAACTGAAGGATATATTAAAAGAACAGGTTCTTACAAATATAAACTGGAGTGCCAGGAAGTGTCTGCTTGTCGATGATAACAAAGATGTTCTTATTTACCTCAAACGAATCCTGCTGGATACCGGCATTATCGTTATCATGGCCCGTTCAGGTCCTGAAGCCCTTGAAATCATAAGCACCACACCTGATATTGATGTAGTTCTCCTCGATATGCAAATGCCCGAAATGAACGGCATTGAAGCAACCAGGCTAATCAGGAAGATCAGGAAGGGCCTTCCTATAATAGCACAGACAGCTTTCATTTTCGAAGACGACAAGGATATAATTCTTGAAGCAGGCTGCGATGCCTGCCTAATAAAGCCAATCAGGAAAGAACATCTGTTGACAGTGATGTCGTCATTCATTAAATCGGAGTAACATTCTCCTTTTTTCTTCTTATTTTGCATATAACTTTTCTATATGCCATACTGCTTTGCCGATATAATTCTGCCTGTTGCCGTAAGAAGACGATTTACTTACAGCATTCCGGATAATCTGAGAGGGTCAATAATGCCGGGTACCAGGGTGCTGGTTCAGCTTGGGAACAGGAAACTGTATTCCGGTATTGTTGCAAGACTTCACAATGAAACACCCGAACTAAAGAACATCAGGCCCGTAATGGAACTTTCCGAACATGTTCCGGTTGTGAATGAAAAACAATTGAAATTCTGGCACTGGATGGCAGATTATTATATGTGCTCCGAGGGAGAAGTTATGAATGCTGCACTGCCTTCTGTACTGCTCCCTGACGGAGTGACCTCTTCGCCGGTTATTGACAGGTACAAGCCAAGGGAAGAGAGATTTATTGAGCTGGCCCGGCATTTCAGCGATGGAGAACTTAATGATATCCTGGATAAGCTCAGGAAAGCACCAAAGCAGGAACAGGCTTTATCGGCATACCTCCATTTAACCGGTTATAACCATGATTCCGAAATTGTACCGGTCAGGCGTTCCCTCCTGTTAAAGGATTCATCGACATCTTCAGGGGTGATCGACGCCCTGACAGACAAAGGAATCCTGTCATTGGTTTCACTTAAGGTCACGAGGCTGAATGAACCTGATACCGTACAGGAACCTCTCAGGAAACTGAGTGAAAACCAGCAGCTTGCTTTTAAATCAATAAAAAACAAATTTACTGTGAATGAAATTGTTTTGCTTCACGGAGTCACATCAAGCGGGAAAACAGAGATCTACATTCACCTGATCGAGGAACAGCTTAAACTTGGGAAACAAGTTCTTTATATGCTGCCTGAAATCGCGCTTACAACCCAGATAATACTGAGACTACGAAAGCATTTCGGCAGCGTCACCGGAGTATATCATTCACGATTTAATGAACAGGAGAAAGTGGAAATCTGGAACAGGGTTGCCGACGAAAATACGGACACCGGCTACAGGCTTATTCTTGGAGTCAGATCCTCCCTTTTCCTGCCTTTCAGCAACCTGGGGCTGGTGATTGTGGATGAGGAGCATGACGGATCGTACAAGCAGCATGATCCTGCTCCGCGTTATCAGGGACGCGATTCGGCAGTAATGCTTGCAGCCATTCATGGAGCAAAAACAATACTCGGATCAGCCTCTCCTTCTATTGAAAGTTATTACAATGCTTTAAATGGAAAATATGGATTGGAAACCATGAAGGAGAGATTCGGCAAGATAAATCTGCCCTCCATGATCATTGCAAATACCCGCGAAGCTTACAGGAAAAAGCAGATGGTCTCTCATTTCACACCTGAATTGCTTCATGCTGTAGATGATGCTCTGGTTCAGAATGAACAGGTAATTCTTTTTCAGAACAGGAGAGGCTTCTCCCCTTATATAGAATGCCCCGAGTGCGGCTGGATACCCGTCTGCGTTCAGTGCGCTGTAAACCTGACATATCATAAAGGAATCAATAAACTGGTTTGCCATTATTGCGGCTATAATACCCCCGTGCCTTCAAAATGCAGCAGCTGCGGATCGACAGGTCTTGCAACAAGGGGATTCGGCACTGAAAAAATTGAGGATGAAATAAAAATCGTTTTCCCTTCAGCCGTTACAGGAAGAATGGACCAGGATACTACCAGGAATAAAAACGCTTTTTCTAAAATCATAAAAGCATTCGAAGAGCATAGGATCGACATCCTTATCGGAACACAAATGATTTCAAAGGGCCTTGATTTTGAAAACCTGACAGTAGTGGGGATCCTTAATGCGGACAATATGCTGAATTATCCCGATTTCAGGGCTCATGAACGAAGCTTTCAGCTTATGGAACAGGTAAGCGGACGGGCCGGAAGAAGAAATAAACAGGGGAAAGTCATAGTTCAGACTTCAGATCCTGCCAATAAGATAATCAGGCTGGTGCTCAGCCACGACTACGAAGGCTTATTCAGGCTTCAGTCTGAGGAACGTAAGGTTTTCAACTATCCGCCATTCTGCAGGATGATCCGTATCATCCTGAAGCATAAGGAGCGTGCTTCACTAAATCACTATGCAGATATCCTTGGGGGCGATCTTAAAACCACTTTCGGCAAAAGAGTGCTTGGACCTGAATTCCCGGTGATCTCACAGGTTCAGCTGTGGTACATAAAAACCCTGCTTATAAAAATTGAAAAGGAGAAACCGCTGGCAAAAGCCAAGGAGATGATTCAGGAATCAATAGCAAGACTGGAAAAAGAGAAAGGAGCCGGAGCTCTGAGAATTGCAATTGATGTTGATCCGTATTAATTAACGGCACAAAGGTGCAACGGTACAACGGCGCAAAGGAAAGATGGGGTGAGTGGGTGAGTGGGGGAAAAGAAGGGGGAGAGTACATGGATAAAAAATGTTACTTTTGAAAATACATTAGATAAAAGCATGAAGATTGAAGTCTCAAATGGCGAAATAATAGATAAGCTCACCATTATTCAGATCAAACTTGAGCGAATTAAAGATCCTGTTAAGCTGAAAAACCTGCAGAAGGAGTATGATGAACTGACCAGTGTGACATCATCGATACTGGAAACTTCAGATCCGTTATACAAAGCTCTCTACGAAGTGAACTGCGAATTGTGGAATATTGAGGATCATATCCGCGACTTTGAACGGAAGAAAAATTTTGGAAACGATTTTATATCAACAGCCCGTTCGGTCTATTTCAAGAACGATAAAAGGGCTGAAATAAAGAAAGAGATCAATATCCGGACAGCCTCCGGGTTGTTCGAGGAAAAATCTTATGAAAAATATTGATATGCACCTCCTTGTCATAAGGACATCAGCGATGGGAGATGTGGCTCTCACTACAATTGTTATCAGAGGATTAAGAAAACAATATCCGGAAACAGACGTAACTCTGGTAACACGTTCTAGTTTTGCGTCATTTTTTTACTCAATTGGCAGACTTGAACTTTTTTTTCCGGATTTTAATAATAGACATAAAGGATTATACGGTATATTCAATCTGTTCAGAGACTTGAAAAAATCGAAAAAGATTGATTATGTTATTGATCTCCATGATGTTCTGAGGTCCAAGATACTGAGGTGGTTATTCAAACTGTCGGGTGTGCCATCATCAGTGATTGACAAGGGAAGAGCAGAAAAGAGGAGGGTAATAACAGGTAAAAACAAAGTACAGCTCAGGCACTCGGTGGAGAGGTATTATGATGTTTTTGCAAAAGCCGGATTCCCGGTTCTGCTTGAAAACGGGCCTTGGATATTACCATCGGAAGAGGCTAAAAAAAGAGTATCAGGCTTGATGAATGAAACCGGATTACTTCATATTGGTGTTGCTCCATATGCAAAACATGATCTCAAAACCTGGCCCGAAAAAAATATGATCAGGCTGCTTGAACTTATAGCAGGACAATATAAAGTAAGGTTTTGGCTATTTGGAGGTAAGGAAGAAACAGAACAGCTTATATCCTTTCAGAACAGAATTCCCGAGTCTGTCCTAATTGCGGGAACCCTGGGCCTGGATGAAGAGATTGCACTGATGGACAGGCTTAACTTCATGATTGCCATGGATTCGTCCAACATGCACATGGCGGCACTTTCCGGAACCAGAACGATTTCAATCTGGGGTGGTACAGATCCTCTTACAGGATTTGGTGCATGGCAGCAACCTGACAATTTCGCTATGAAGATTCCCATAGAAGAACTTAAGTGCCGGCCTTGCACTGTTTACGGAAAAGGGAAATGCCGCAGGGGCGATCTTGCCTGCATGAACTGGCTGACACCTGAAATAGTGTTTAACAGTCTGGTTAATTTGAAAATTATATAACATTACGGTTTATTTATACTTTAAATCCCCTTTCCTGTTCCGCAAAGTGGAATGATTGTTTTTACACTTTTCCCCGTGGGGGAAGGCTGGGATGGGGGTAATAGACACATTAAACACAAAGCGCACTCGATGAGCGCGAAGTCTAATTATTAGAACAGTATGAAATATAAGGCTTCTTATGAATTTACTGTTAATATATTAACAGTACTTTCTGCAATAATATTATGGTCAATATCAGGCTGCTCCGATAATAGTTCCGGAACTGTTTTCAGCCCCGTGGATCTTGTGAATCCTCTTAATGGCACCGATTCGGAGTACAAACTTTCACATGGTAACACCTATCCTGCAATCGCCCTGCCTTGGGGACTTAATTTCTGGACGCCGCAGACACGGCCGATGGGCAATGGCTGGGCATATACCTATAATGACAATAAAATAATGGGTATTAAACAGACCCATCAGCCAAGTCCGTGGATCAATGATTATGCTGCTTTTTCGCTTATGGCAGAAACAGGCAGGATAAGGCTGAAGGAAGAAGAAAGAGCCTCCTGGTTCTCTCATAAGGCTGAAGTTGCGAAACCATATTATTACAGTGTCTATCTGGCCGATTATGATATAAAAGCAGAGATCACACCAACTGAAAGGGCAGCTATTTTCAGGTTTACATTCCCGGAAAGCGATTCATCATTTATTCTTCTTGATGCCTTTAATAAAGGAGCGATGGTCAGAATAATTCCTTCGGAACGAAAGATCATCGGCTATTGCAGGAACAACCACGGCGGAGTGCCCGGGAACTTCCACAACTATTTTGTTGCAGTTTTTGACAAGGAGTTTTCTTCAGCGCATACCTGGCATGGTGATACGCTGAATATCAATAATTTAAGTGAAGAATGCAGTCATGCAGGTGCCGTCATTGGTTTCAAAACAGAGAAATCAGATATCGTTAATATTCGCGTTGCATCCTCATTTATAAGCCCGGAACAGGCTGAACTGAACCTTAAGAGAGAAACCGAGGGGAAGAGCTTTGAGCAGGTGATGTCAGAAGGGAAAGGAGTGTGGAACAGGCAGCTCGGCAGAATAGAGGTTGAAGGAGGTACCCTCGACCAGCAAAGGACTTTTTATTCATGCCTTTACAGGATGCTTCTCTTTCCGCGCGGCTTTTATGAAATAAATAATGATAATAAGGTGGTTCACTATAGCCCTTACAATGGAGAGGTTATGCAGGGCTATATGTTCACCGACAACGGATTTTGGGATACCTTCAGGGCACTTTTCCCTTTTACAACACTTATGTATCCTGACCTTAACAGCAAGATCATGGAAGGGCTGGTGAATACTTATAAGGAGAGCGGATGGCTGCCTGAGTGGGCAAGTCCCGGGCACAGGGATTGCATGATAGGGTCTAATTCAGCTTCAATAATAGCCGATTCATACCTGAAGGGAATAAGGGGTTATGATATAGAAACTCTTTACCAGGCGATACTTAAAAACAGCGATAGTACCGGGCCTTTGAGCTCTGTTGGAAGGCTTGGCGCAAAGTACTATAATACACTGGGGTATATACCATATGATGCCGGCATTAATGAGAATGTAGCGCGTACTCTTGAATATGCCTATGCCGACTTTTGTATAAGCAAGCTTTCAAAAGAATTGAAGCGGCCACAAGAAGAGACAGATCTCTTTGCGAAGAGGGCGATGAATTATAAAAATGTATTTGACCCCGGGAGGCAGCTGATGCGGGGAAGGAATGCCGACGGTACCTTTCAGTCGCCATTCAGTCCGTACAAGTGGGGCGACGCCTTTACCGAGGGAAATAGCTGGCACTATACCTGGAGTGTTTTTCAGGATATAGCAGGATTGGTAGACCTTATGGGCGGGAAAGAAAAATTCATCGCTAAGCTGGATTCGGTTTTCACAGTGCCGCCTCTGTTCGATTATTCATATTACGGCGTCGTGATCCATGAGATCCGGGAAATGCAGATCATGAACATGGGCAATTATGCACATGGCAACCAGCCGATACAACACATGATATACCTCTACAATTATGCCGGGGAGCCATGGAAGGCGCAATACCATGTGCGTGAAGTGCTTGACAAGCTTTACAATTATACGCCCGACGGATATTGTGGCGATGAAGATAACGGGCAGACCTCGGCATGGTACGTTTTCTCTGCACTGGGATTTTATCCGGTCACTCCCGGAACGGATCAATATGTTTTCGGTTCTCCATTGTTTGAAAAGGCAACCCTTAATTTTGAAAATGGCAGGAAACTGGTCATCGAAGCTCCCGGCAATAATCAGAAAAATATTTATGTCCAGGCCGTAAGCCTCAACGGGAATAACCTCAGTAGGAATTACATCTTGCATGGCGAGCTTCAGAAAGGTGGTAAACTAGTATTCAGAATGGGACCGGAACCTGAAAAAAGAAGAGGGACTGATGAAAAATCGTACCCGTTCTCTATGAGCTTAGTCCCGTAATTGAATCACCGGAATGCTCAGATTTTCAACTTTATATTTAATCGTACAAGGAGTGCGGTCATCCAGACCATTAACAGGGACCACAACAGCGATCCTGCAATAACTATCAGCGGATGGGAAGATACCTTATAAATAAGAAAAGGTACACCGGAACTCCATATCACATAGTAGATTATATCGGGCGCAAGATAAGTTGTAAGTGAATTCTCTCCGGCGGGTTTCACAAATTTTGCCCACCCAGTCAGTTTTTTCACATCGGCGAGCCAGTATATAATTATGAAAACGAACAGGCTGATCCCACAGCATATCATTGCCCAGCTGGGAGTTCCTACTATTTTGGAGATTATGAACCATCTGCGTAAAATGAAACCGGATACCAGGCAGAATATTCCCAACCCGGTGAAAGTAAGTATCAATTTCCTGAAATCAGCCAATGGCAGCTTCTTAATGATCAGTCCGGCGATAAGACCACAAAGAACTATTAAGGGCACATTGCCATCAATTATAACCCCAAATAACAAGCTGATAATTCCGGGAATTTTTATCACCTGCCATCCCGAAAGCATATTTAACACGAGGAAAAAAACAGCGATGGCAGTAGTTTTAAGAATGGAATCACGACAAAAAATATAAGTAAATGCAGATACGAGGTAACCCCAACCTATCAATCCAAGTATCCCCCACCATTCAGTTACCAGGGAGCCGTTATTCTCCGGCTGCCCTGACCTGAATTTCATTACAAGGAAGCAAAGAAGTGCCATCCCGGTCAGGCGAAGTCCAGCATTCCTGAAGAACCTTTTATCCTTATCAGGGTAATCATTCCATACAAGGAAGACTCCGAGGTACATGAGCAATGCCCAGAGATTTCTGCCTAATCCGGTCAGTTCCGGATCGACTCTTTCGGTGTTCAGCATAAGGAGCCCAATGATAAGAAGGCTTATAGTCCTGCTTATAATGTGTTTACTGACTTGTGCAAGATCTTGTCCTGTTGAAAATCTTTTTGAGAACGAGAAAGGGATAGCCATTCCGACGATGAACAGAAAACCGGGAAATACCCAGTCCGCCAGTCCCATTCCGTCAAAATCGGCTTTCATATGTCCAAGCCAGGAAGGGGCAACCTGCATATTCAGGTCATTTACAAAAAGCATGAGGAAGAGAGTAAGCCCTCTCATTATGTCAATCGAAGAGATCCTGGTTCTGCTATCCATACCAGTCAAAGAATTTACATATAAAGGTCACTAAAATATTGAAATTAAGGATCAGAGTTAGCAATATCTGCTTAACGAGTAAAATAGATTATTAAACCTTGAAAAAATTTTATTATTTTTGTCAGCTTGAATTCAATTGCGGGGTGTGGCGCAGTTGGTAGTCCCGTTTTCGCAGGATTGCGAAAGCGGGATTCGGGACCCCGCCGTTGGCGGGGCAGGCTCCGAGGTCGGAAGTTTATGAGTTGTTTAAATGTGATGCTTATATAAAAATGCTCCTTCGCCAAGGCTACGGAGCACAAAGCGGGGTGTGGCGCAGTTGGTAGCGTACTACGTTCGGGACGTAGGGGCCGGAAGTTCGAGTCTTCTCACCCCGACAAAAAAAAGCCTTTCCGCGAAAGCGGGAGGACTTTTTTATTTGAAACAAACTCGGGCTTTTTATTCTTGATTAGAATGACAACATTCTATCGTTCGCAAATTTTTAGTAATCGTTAAATAATTACTACTTTTATCCATTGGTGATGGAGTTCACCTTTAACTGCCTTAGATGCTGATAACTCCTACTAATTTTAATTTATTTATTTATGGAAATTATTGATGTACAAGCATTAGAGATTCTTGACTCCCGTGGAAATCCAACGGTAGAAGTCAGTTTAACACTTGAGGACGGAACAGAAGCCAGAGCAGCAGTTCCAAGTGGTGCTTCAACAGGTGAGCGTGAAGCATGCGAATTAAGAGACGGCAACAAGAAACGATATGGAGGTAAAGGTGTATTAAAAGCTGTTGAGAATGTCAACAAGACTATCGCTAAGGAAGTAATTGGCAAATCCTTCGTAAGCCAGCGTGAACTGGACTATGCGATGATTAATCTGGATGGTACGCCAACCAAATCAAAACTTGGTGCAAATGCAATCCTTGGCGTATCAATGGCATATGCCCGTGCCGAAGCCTTGAGTGCTGATGTCCCGCTTTATCAGTACCTGGGTGGAAGTAACGCACATTTACTGCCTGTACCATGTATGAATATCATAAATGGCGGAAAACACGCTGACAATAATGTTGATTTTCAGGAATTCATGATTGCTCCGCATGGTGCAAAGACATTCACTGAAGCAATCCGCATGGGTATTGAAGTTTTCCATACCCTTAAATCTGTGCTTAAAGCAAAAGGATACAGCACAGGAGTTGGTGACGAGGGTGGTTTTGCGCCGGATCTGAAATCAAATGATGAAGCTGTTGAGGTAATCCTTGAAGCAATTGGGAAAGCAGGCTATAAAGCAGGTGAAGAAGTCAGTATCTGCCTTGATCCTGCTGCCAGTGAATTGTGGGAAGATGGAAAGTATAAATTATTTAAAAGCACAGGAAAATTCATGACCAGTGATGAAATGGTAAAGCTTTGGGAAAGTTGGGTGAACCAATATCCCATTGTTTTGATTGAAGATGGAATGGCAGAAAATGATTGGGCAGGCTGGCATAACATGACTAAAATTCTTGGTAAGAAAATTGAAATTGTTGGTGATGATTTATTCTGCACCAATAAAGCAATTCTTACCGAAGGTATTCAAAAGGGTGTAGCCAATGCAGTGCTGATTAAACTGAATCAGATTGGTACAGTTACCGAGACATTGGAAACAATAGAACTGGCATATAAGAATTCCTATAACTGCTTCGTGTCACATCGTAGTGGTGAAACTGTAGACAGCTTTATTTCCGATTTAACCGTAGCAGTCAATGCTGGTCACCTGAAAACAGGTAGCGGTTGCAGGGGTGAACGCGTAGAAAAATTCAACCAGCTTATGAGAATCGAACATGCATTAGGAACTGCTTCCATTTTTGCAGGGAAAAAAGCATTCAAAAACGCATAACGTTTATTCTCACACCGACTTCGCCCTCCGAAGTCCCGCTTCAGCGGGACGAAGGAGGGCTTCTTATTTCTGAGGGCTCCGTCGGGCAAAACCAGACAGAAGCGAATGACAGGCTTTTGCTTAATTTATCCCATCAAATTATAAATATTATGTACCGCTATTTCTTTCGTTTTATCGTGATGTCGATAACAATCCTCACTGCAAATCTTCTTACTACGGTTCTCAGCAATTACCTGATCACATTTAAGAATCATGTCAGGCCGCTGACATTCACCATTATGGGCATGGGTATAACCGTTGTGATCTTTTATCCTCTCTTTGCGAAACTCGAAGAGTGGGTAAAAGGCCTGTCGAGGAAGGTTGTGAAAAAAGGAAAATCAATGGCCGGCAAGTACCTCGGACTGATCTTCTCATTTCTTGTCTGCCTGATGGTTCTCAGCTATTTCTACGCAAAGATGTGGTACCATATAGATATACTGAAGATTCTCATTAGGGGAGATATAGGGAGATATATTTAATGGTGCAATGGTACAACGGTATAATGGTACAATGGTGCAATAGTAAAACGGTGTAAATTTCCCGGGATCCCGTTACAGAACTGCTCTTTGGCTTGTCAGACATTTAATAACCTGGATTAAAAATGGAGATGCAAATATAAGCAATCTTCTTTCAGGTTTTCAGGGTATAAGAAACGAGACTTTTTTGTTTGAAACAAACTCAGGCGTAACTGTATTATTGCAGCCAGTTCAAGGCTTTTCTTACCCCCGGCAGTTGCCTTACTTTATAAGAAGATTACAGGGCTTACACCTGTACACTTTAAAAATCTTAAGAACAAGCGACGCAGCGCTCTGGGGAACGTGTGAATAATGTAATTTAATCGTGGAATTATGTAATGCAATTCAAAATATTGAATTGCACATTTGCTGTGTAATTTAATCGGTTATAAATAAACCTATTTGAAGCTGTATATTAAATATATGGTGAGCAATCGATGCAAAATGATGGTGAGGGAAGAGTTAAAGAACCTCGGTCTTCACTTCATTGTTGATATGGGCGTAGTAGATATTATGGAAGATATCACATTGGATCAGAGGGAGCAAATTAAAATTGCTTTGCTCAGGTCCGGACTGGAACTGATGGATGACAAGAAAGCGATGCTTATTGAACAAATAAAAAAAGTAGTTATTGAAATGGTTCATTTTACAGATGATTTGCCTAAAGTAAATTTTTCTGATTTCTTAAGCGAAAAATTAAAATACGATTATACTTACCTGGCAAACTTATTTTCAGAAGTACAAGGGACTACAATTGAGAGATTCATCATCTCTCATAAAATTGAACGGGTAAAAGAACTGATTATTTATGATGAACTTAACCTCACGGAGATTGCCTGGAATATGCACTACAGCAGTGTTTCTCATTTATCCAATCAATTTAAGAAAATTACAGGACTCACGCCTTCGCATTTCAAAAATCTGAAGAACAAAAGACGAAACCCGATTGAGGAAATTGGCAATATAAAATCAGCATTTACAGAGGTAGTATAAAACATATAAAATGGAAAGAACAAAGTTGCATGAATCTTTTTACGCCAGCAGTTTGATAGAAGCCAGCCTTGACCCATTAATTGTAATAAGCACAAGCGGTAAGATTACGGACATGAATCAGGCAAAGGTGAACGTTACTGGCGTAAAACGAGAAAAACTTCTCGGATCTGATTTCTTTGATTATTTCACTGAACCACAAAAAGCTCGTGACGTTTACCTTGAAGTATTTGCAAAAGGATCTGTTGCCGATTCTCCCCTCACGTTCCGCCATAAAAACGGCAGGCTTACGGATGTATTATTTAATGGATCGGTTTATAAAGATGAAAAAGGACAGATTCTTGGTGCAGTTGTAGTGGCAAGAGATATTTCCGAGCAAAAATGGGCGACAGAGTTAAAAATTGCCAACAAAGAACTTGTCTTTCAAAACGGCGAGAAAGGAAAAAGAGCAGACGAATTATTCATTGCTAACAAAGAGCTTGCCTTTCAAAACAGCGAAAAAGAAAAAAGAGCAGACGAATTAATTATTGCTAACAAAGAGCTTGCCTTTCAAAACGGCGAGAAAGGAAAAAGAGCAGACGAATTAATTATTGCCAACAAAGAGCTTGCCTTTCAAAACGGCGAGAAAGGAAAAAGAGCAGACGAATTAATTATTGCCAACAAAGAGCTTGCTTTTCAAAACAAAGAAAAAGAAAAAAGAGCAGCAGAGTTAATCATTGCTAACTATGCACGTAGTCTTATTGAGGCGAGTCTTGACCCATTGATTACTATAAATACCGAAGGTATAGTCACTGACATGAATCAGGCAACCGTGAATATTACGGGTTTAACGCGCAGCAAACTGACAGGCACCCATTTTTTCAATTATTTCACCGAACCACAGAAAGCGCGTAAAGTATATAAGGAAGTTTTCGCAAAAGGATCTGTTGCCGGTTCTCCGCTTACACTTCGTCATAAGGACGGTAAGCTCACCGACGTATTATTTAATGGATCGGTTTATAAAGATGATAGTGGAAATGTGCTTGGAGTTGTTGTAGTAGCAAGAGATATTACAGAGCAAAAAAGAATTGCAACAGAACTGACAGAGGCAATTGTATTTGCCGAGCTGGCAACAGGTTTTGCGGAGGAAGCAAAAGTGAAAGCTGAAGAGGCCACAGTAATAGCAGAAAATGCCGTAAAATCAAAACAGCAATTTTTGTCAAACATGAGTCATGAAATCCGTACTCCAATGAATGCGATTATAGGATTTACAAAAGTAGTGTTGAAAACAAAATTGACGGCAAAACAAAAGGAATACTTGACTGCAATAAAAATGAGCGGCGATTCATTAATCGTACTTATTAACGATATACTCGATTTGGCTAAAGTTGATGCCGGGAAAATGATATTTGAAAAAATTGCATTCAAATTGGATACCTCAATTTCAGCAATGATTCATGTATTCGAAACAAAAATCCAGGAAAAAAACCTGCAGTTGATAAAAAAGTATGACAAAAGAATTCCTAAGGTAGTGGTTGGTGATCCTGTCCGGTTGCACCAGATTATTCTAAACCTTATAAGTAATGCAGTAAAATTTACAACAGAAGGGGAAATTGCGGTTAGTGTTCAATTACTGAATGAAGATAAAGATAAAGCGACTATTGAATTTGCAGTTACTGATACCGGAATTGGAATAGCGAAAGAAAAATTAGAACATATTTTTGAAAACTTTCAACAAGCGTCCAGCGATACTGCAAGGTTATATGGGGGCACAGGCCTGGGACTTGCAATTGCTAAACAATTAGTTGAAGCACAGGGTGGAAGCATTAGTGTAAAAAGCAAAATTAATAAGGGCTCTACTTTTAGTTTTGTATTAAGCTTTCTGAAAACAAAAGCTGAAGCTGAATCAGAAACAGAAATAGTGGGATTGAATACTGAAATTAAGGATATAAAAGTATTGATAGTTGAAGACATAGCATTAAATCAATTATTGATGAAAACACTATTGGATGATTTTGGATTTGAACACGATATTGCCGAAAACGGGAAAATAGCCATCGAAAAACTAAAAAATAAAGTGTACGATGTTATTTTAATGGACTTGCAGATGCCGGTAATGAATGGGTTTGAAGCTACAGAATACATTAGGAAAAAACTTAATTCCAACATCCCTGTTATCGCGTTAACTGCTGATGTAACTACTGTTGATTTAGCGAAATGCAAAGCCGTTGGAATGAACGACTATATCGCCAAACCTGTCGACGAAAGATTATTGTATAGTAAAATAGCCGGGGTAGTAAAACCCACCATGGTTATTGGTATAAATAAAAAGACCATAGAAGGTGTAAGTAAAAAGTTAAAAAGAACCAATCTGAATTATCTGAACCGCTGTACAAAGTCTGATCCGTCATTGATGATGGAAATGATTACAGCTTATTTAATTCAAACCCCTGCTTTAATTAAGACAATGAAACAAAGCCAGAAGGATAAAGATTGGGATTCATTGCACGCAGCAGTACATAAAATGATACCCTCATTTTCAATAATGGGGATAAGTGCCGATTTCGAGAGCATGGCAAAAAAGGTGCAGGAATACTCAAGAACAAAGCAGCAAACAGATGAATTACCAGATATGGTTTTACAGCTTGAAATCGTTTGTAAGCAGGCATGTAAGGAATTAAAAGAAGAGTTTAATACAATTAAAAACGCTAACAAATGAATAAAGAAAATATAATAAAACTTTTTCTTGTAGATGATGATTCAATGTATCTGAAATTATTGGAAATTGAATTTCTTCAACATGCAAATTTTACAATCGAATCATTTGCAACAGGCGAAAAGTGTGTAGCTAATTTATCACACAATCCTGATGTAATCATTTTAGATTATCGACTTGACGGCATTGATAAAACTGCGATGAACGGAATAGAAACGTTAGATAAAATAAAAATATTCAATCCTGATATTCCAGTGGTTATGTTATCCTCCCAGGATAAAATTGAAGTGGCAATTAACTGCATGCATCACAAAGCATTTGATTATATTGTTAAGAGTGAAACAGCTTTCATCCGATTACAAAAAACAATTACCACCATTTTCCATACTCAGAAAATAGAGAAGACATTGAGCTGGTATATGGAGAAGATGCAGTGAAATCAATACAGTAAGTATTTGCAGGATAATATAAGAGCGTTGCTTATGGAGCAGCGCTCTTTTTTATAACCCGGGAACGTGAAAATCAGGATGTGTGAATGATGCAACTTATTTCCAGGATTATGTAATGGATAGTTTTATACAAGATATCATCTTTGTCCTGATACTTTAGTATAGATTATTTAATAAAATATTTATGAAAAATTTTACTGAGATAAAAGGTGGCTGGAAAGAGATAAAAGGGAAGCTGAAACAAAAATTCGCAATGCTGACAGATGATGATTTATTGTTAGTGGAAGGCAAAAAGGATGATTTGCTTGGCAGGCTTCAGGTTAAACTTGGCAGAACAAAAGAAGAAATAAGAAAGATTATTTCTGAATTATAAAGCTGGTATTAACTACCAGATATCTATGTATTGTCCTGTACAAGGATGATTTTTTTCTGATTAAGAAACTTTATCAACACGAATTTTTTTATATTTGTGTAAGATGATCCTGATAGAACCTGAGATTTTTCTTAAATGAAAATTTACATCCAAAATATGGTCTGCATCCGATGCAAAATGGTTGTGAAATCAGAGCTTGAAAAGCTTGGGTTGCATTACGTCAGTGTTGATCTGGGTGAAACTGAAATCATGGAAGAAATTTCTCCGGAACAACTGACCCGCCTTAGCATTGCCCTAAAAAAAACCGGACTTGAATTGATGGACGATAAAAAAAGCATTTTGGTTGAAAAAATAAAGACGATTATCATTGAACTTGTCCATTATGCTGATGAACAGATCAAAATAAACCTTTCCGATTACCTTAGTGAGAAACTTAACCACAACTACACATACCTGGCAAATCTTTTCTCCGAAGTTAAAGGTACTACCATTGAGCAGTATTACCTGGCCCATAAAATAGAAAAAGTAAAAGAGCTGCTTGTATATGATGAGCTTAATCTTACCGAAATTGCCTGGAAAATGCATTATAGCAGCGTGGCACATCTGTCAAACCAGTTTAAGAAAATGACTGGACTTACACCTACCCATTTTAAAAATCTTAAAAACAAAAGACGCAGCGCTCTGGGTAATGTGTGAATGATGTAATTTATTCCCAAAATTATGTAACGGTTCCCGAATAAAAGGATTACACCTTTGTAGTGTAATTTGATATTCCTATGAAGCCAGCTTAATCAAAGACCGCACGAAAAACCAGCCTTTGATCTTTATACAGGCAATTTAATTGGCAAATAAAATGGATAAGATGGATTATAGCGAAGTTGAAAAGGCAAAAGCGAACATCATAGTCGAAATCATTGAATATGTTCCTAATTCAGTAGTAATAAAATCAATAATTAAAAAAATAACCGGTAATATCAGTGCAGTTTCATTTGATACCGGTGAAGCTCTGACTGAAAAAATAATCCCATTTGACACTTTTGTCCAGATTATTGATGGTAATGCTGAGATAGTGATTGACGGAATATCAAATTTACTGACCACAGGTCAGTCAATCATAATACCAGCCCACTCATCAAATATTGTCAGGGCAAATGAACGATTCAAGATGATCTCTACCATCATAAAAAGCGGATACGAATAGACAATATCTGAATAAACATTCCTGTCCTGATAAAATCAAATGTGTGAATAATGTAATTTATTCCCGGAATTATGTAACGATTCCCGAAAGTCAGTGATATACCTTTGTTAAGGGTAATAATTACTCAACAAACTAATTTATTTCATTAAGATAATTCCTTCATATTAATTTAAATTGAAAAACATGAAAAAGATCATCCTCTGTTTAATGGTAACATGCTTGTCATTAACATTTTTTCCGCTTCAATCAAGTGCCGCAACTATTTCTGAACCTTCATCTGTAGTTGATCCGAAACCTGCTGAAGCTGTAGAAGCTAAAACCTTACTTCTAAGGTTAGACGAAATTAACGCGACGGATATGTCAAAATTAAAGTCGTCAGAAAAGAAAGATTTACGAAAAGAGGTACGTTCCATTAATCACAGACTGAAAACAATAAGTGGCGGCGTATATATTTCAGCAGGTGCAGCAATCCTTATTATAGTGCTGCTGATCGTATTATTATAAATAATACTGACGAAATCATGGGAAATCTACTTTATACCATAGCAGTAATCCTGCTTATCGTCTGGGCAATCGGCTTTTTGGGCTTCCACCTTGGAGGTGTCATACACATCCTTCTTGTTATTGCAGTTATTGCAGTATTACTCAGGGTTATTCAAGGGAAAAGAGTCCTTTAAAATAATCGTTTTAATAAAAATTATTGAGTCCACTTAGAAAAGTTATTGCGAAGAAATAAAGCGGATAAAGCCTGACGGTCAGGTTCGGGATTATATGCTTCAATTTGAGCTTTTCGGAGTGGACTCATCTTTTAAAAATTTAATTATGAGTTCAGGAAAAGTATTATTAGGGGTACTGGCTGGCCTAGCTGCCGGTGCATTATTAGGGGTTCTGTTCGCTCCCGAAAAAGGTTTGGTTACCCGCAAAAAAATATCTAAAAAGGGAGAGGATTATGCGGATTCATTAAAAGAGAAATTCAATGAGTTTCTTGACAATGTCTCTGAAAAATTTGAAGAGGTAAAGGAAGAAGTTACTGACGCTGCTGAACAGAATAAGACTAAATCAGAAAAAGTTAAAAAAGACATGAAAACTGCCACAGGTTGAAGTGGTCTCAAGGTAATTCAATAATTTAAAACAGGATAAAAACATAAACATGGAAAAAGAATCGTTGAAAATCTCCTCCCTGCCTCCAGGCGATAGCAGATCACTTAATTCATCTTTTTTAACTTATAATTTGCCAGTTTTAGTTGAAAAAATGAAGCTTTGTCCTGCCTGGTCAAAAAGGGAATTAATTTCAATGATTCTTCTGGAAAGTCCGGGTAAACAGATTTTGCTTACCACACTGCATGAAGGAACAGAAATCAATTTCTCTCAGTCAAATGATTCAGCAACCTTTCAGGTAGTTGAGGGGAAAATGGAGTTTCATACCCGTAAAGAATCTGTAAACCTTGATAAAGGTCAATTACTGACTCTTCATGAAAAAATAAAATACTCCCTGACATCCATGGAAGATACGGTGTTCCTTTTAACTATTTCAAACGGCATCTTACAACCGGCAGAAAATTAATGCCTTTGGTATAAAATAGAATGTTATCAAGACTGAAGCTATGGAAGACAATGCTAGGCTTATTGAATCACTGCTGGAAAAGGCTGCTGAATACGGTGAAGCAAGCTTTGAGTTAGCAAAACTTAAGGCTCTGGACAAAGCTTCGGATGTTGTTTCCTCATTCATTCCTCATTCTGTTGTCTTTGTCTTAATTGTGTCATTCTTGCTTTTCTTCAATCTGGGATTAGCTTTCTGGCTTGGTGAGATCCTCGGGAGAATCTGTTTCGGTTTCTTCGTAATAGCTGCTTTTTATGCTCTTGCTGGGACCGTTATGCATTTCTTTATGCATAAATGGCTCAAAAAAACTATCGGCAATTATTTCATAAAACAGCTGCTTAAATAAAACCAGATGCAAAATATAACTTCCACTTCAGAGCTTAAGAATGCAATTCAATTATTAGAAGTTGAACAAGCTGAGGATTGGTATCTTATGAAAGAACAATTCTTTCTTGCCATTGAAAGCTTAAAGCCTGTTAACCTTATCAAGACCACTTTAAAGGATATATCTTCCTCCCCACATCTGGTCGATAACATTGTAGCCACTGCCATGGGTTTAGCTACCGGTTATCTTTCAAAAAAAGTGTTTATAGGTACTTCAGGGAATAAAATAAAAAAGCTTTTAGGCACCATTCTGCAATTTGGCATTACAAACGTCGTTGCTCAGAATTCTGATTCAATCAAGTTATTTGGCCAGTCTCTGTTTCAACATTTTTTCCGCAAAAAAGAAATAAATACTGAGAAGCTGTGACAGAAGAAAAATTGAAATTGCCATTATACGCAAAAGCATCCATCTTTTTCATCGGTGTATTTGCCTTCTTCACGTTTTTGTACATCGCAAAGGGCATTATTGTTCCTCTCGTTTTCGCAACCATTCTTGCCATTGTACTTCACCCCGTTGTAAATTTTTTTGTACGGCTAAAAATAAACAGGGTAGTAGCTATTGCAATTACGTTATTCCTTACTTTTATAGTCATTTTTGCGTTTTGCTCTCTTTTAATTTCGCAGGCAAACCGGTTTAGTGAATCATGGCCGATACTGGTCGATAGATTTACCGGGATACTCAATAATGCAATTGCCTGGATTTCCGATAATTTCGAAATTAAACCACAAAAGATCCATGTATGGATTGCAAAAACCACAGCTGATATCATCAATCTGAGCAGTGCCGCAATAGGACAAACACTCGTCATCCTCGGCAGCGGGTTAGTGATATTGTTTTTAATTCCCGTTTACATATTTCTGATATTATTTTACCACCCTATCTTAATTGAGTTTATTCACAGGCTCTTTGGCACAGGTAACCAAAGTCAGGTGAAAGAAATAGTTACCCAGACCAAAACTGTTATTCAACACTATCTCATAGGACTGGTTATTGAAGCTGTTTTGATGGCAATAATGAATACTGTGGCTCTTTGGATACTTGGAATTCCTTATGCTATCATTCTCGGTGTTTTGGGTGCATTGCTCAACGTCATACCATATATCGGAGGACTCATAGCAGTAGCATTGCCCATGGCAGTTGCTCTGGTCACAAAATCGACAGCCTGGTACCTCTTTTACGTTATGGCAATCTATTATTTCATCCAGCTGATAGACAATAATTATATTGTTCCATATATAGTTGCCTCAAAAGTTAAAATCAATGCTCTTTTCTCAATAATAGTGGTTTTTGCCGGAAATGCTTTATGGGGCATCCCGGGTATGTTTCTTTCCATACCGATCCTTGCCGTTGTGAAACTTATTTGCGACCATATCGAACCCTTAAAGCCATGGGGATTTTTATTAGGCGATACCATGCCTCCATTATTAAAAATTAAGCTGATTTTAAATAAAGCAAAAAATATTTCTAAATGATAGAGGTAAAAAAAGAAGGCGTTTTATTTACAAAGACAGATTTGGAGTTTGAAAATGAGGGTGTGTTTAATCCTGCTGTAATGCGTGAAGGTGACAGCGTTCATCTTTTTTATCGGGCGGTGCGGGAGGGAAATCATTCTAGTATTGGCTATTGCCGGCTTGATGGCCCTCTGACGTTGGCTGAACGTTGGGACAAGCCATTCATGATTCCGGAATTCGAATATGAATTGCATGGAAATGTGGATAATATTGTTTTTCCCACAGGTACTGCTTTGTTTGGCAATACCTTATTTATATATTATGGAGCAGCAGATACTCATGTTGCCTGTGCTTCAATTAGTTTATCGGCATTGACTGCCGAATCGCTTTCTTATACTGCGAAAGATGGGAAATGAAATTAAAACCGATAATTTTTTTAATGATGTCATTTATGAAAAAAAGTTATCATATTTAGAAAATACAATTCATACCAGGATCCAAAATAAAAACAAAAAGCAAAAACTTCACCAGGATAATAAAAATGATCTGGCTGAAATCCTGTTCATTACCTCATATCCGCCTAGGGAGTGCGGTATAGCAACCTATTCACAGGATCTGATAAAAGCACTTAATAATAAATTCAGCAATTCATTATCAGTAAAAGTTTGTGCTTTGGAATCAGGAGAAATGAATTATCAATATCCGGCTGAAGTAAAATACATTCTTAAAACCTCATTAGCTAACAGTTATAAGAAACTTGCATTAGAAATTAATGCAGATCAGCATATTAAAATCGTCCTGGTACAACATGAGTTTGGATTTTTTAAAACACAGGAACAGTCATTTATCCAATTCCTGAATATTTTATCAAAACCGGTTGTGATTGTTTTTCATACAGTGCTGCCCGATCCTGATAATCAGTTAAAACTGGAAATATCCAATATTGCAGCTGTCTGCGAGTCAATCGTTGTAATGACTCATAATTCTGCAGAGATTCTGGTTAATGAATATGATATTCCTGAACAAAAAATAAATGTAATCGCGCATGGCACACACCTGGTCCCTCACTTGAGCAAAGTTTATCTGAAAAGAAAATACGGATTAACAGGCAGGAGAGTCCTTACTACATTTGGTCTTTTAAGCTCGGGCAAGAGTATTGAAACTACCCTGGAAGCATTACCTGCTATTATCAAAACTAATCCTGATGTTGTATTTCTTATAATTGGGAAAACCCATCCCGAAGTTGTGAAAAATGAAGGGGAAAGATACAGGACTAAGCTTGAATCCCTGGTAATACTCAATAAGCTTACTAATCATGTAATATTTGTAAACCGTTTTCTTCCGTTAGACGAACTTCTCGAATATTTGCAACTTACAGATATTTATCTGTTTACTACCAAAGATCCTAACCAGGCTGTAAGCGGCACGTTTGCTTATGCCATGAGCTGTGCTTGCCCGATCATTTCTACTCCTATCCCTCATGCAAGGGAAGTACTAACGAAGGATCTTGGAGTTATTTTTGATTTCGGCAATTCAAAACAACTAGCTGATTGCGTTATCAGGTTGCTCAATGATGAACCGTTACGAAGGAACATTAGTTCAAATACCTTACAGAAGATAGTTTCAACCGTCTGGGAAAATTCTGCTGTTGCTCATGCAATGTTGTTCAAAAAAACCAGCGGCAATCAAATTTCAATAAGATATAATCTCCCGGTTATCAAGCTTAACTACCTGAAACAAATGACAACTAATACCGGGATAATTCAGTTTTCAAAAATCAATCAACCCGATGTCAGTTCAGGTTATACCCTCGATGATAATGCAAGGGCTCTTATTGCAATGTGCATGTATTTTAAATTAACTGGCGATGAAAAGGACCTGGTTTACATACGTAAATATCTCAGGTTTATAAAATTCTGTCAGCAACCAACAGGTGATTTTTTAAACTATGTTGATTATTCTAACAGATTTAGCGGGCAGAACAAGGTGGTTAATCTCGATGATTCAAATGGAAGGGCAGTCTGGGCTCTTGGGTACTTAGTCTCGGCAAAGGGGTTACTTCCGGAGGATATTGTATCCGGGGCCAATGCAATCATTCAAAAGGCAATACCTCATATGGAAACAATTCATTCCACCAGGGGTATGGCGTTTACCATAAAAGGTTTGTATTATTATAATAGAGCAATAAAATTACCTGGAATTCCTGATCTGATAAAAACTCTGGCAAATCGGTTAGTGCAGATGTACAAGCACGAATCGGTTGAAAGATGGGAATGGTTTGAGGGTTATCTTACATATGCCAACAGTATATTGCCAGAGGCAATGTTATATGCATGGCTGTTAACCAGTGATACAATATATAGAGATATTGCAAAATTGTCGTTCAATTTTCTGTTGTCTCAGACTTTTAATGAAAATGGGATAGAAGTGATCTCGAATAAAAGCTGGTTGACAAGAGGCCAGGTGGCCTGTCATTTTGGTGAACAACCCATTGATGTTGCGTATACCATAATGACATTAAGTAAATTTGATGAAGTATTCAATGACAAAGTATACAAATTGAAAATGGAAACAGCATTCAACTGGTTTTTAGGGAACAACCGATTACATCAGATTATTTATAATCCGTGTACCGGCGGTTGTTACGACGGATTGGAAGAAACCCATGTCAACCTCAATCAGGGAGCAGAATCAACAGTGAGCTACCTGATGGCGCGATTGACTGTTGAAAAGAATAAAATGCCTGAAATAACATCTCATGATCATCTGTTGATCTCAATAGGAAACAAGTCAGCAAAAGAACAAACTTTAGCTCACCTGGCGGTGAAGAATAACACCGCAATAACTTCTTATTAATTGATAAGCTTTAAAAACAAATAAATGAAAAAAGTACTGATTGCGCTCGATTATAATCCAACTGCACAGAAAGTGGCAGAAGATGGTTTTTCAATGGCTAAAGCCATGAAAGCTGAAATTACTTTGCTGCATGTAATAGAAGATCCTGTGTATTATTCCTCTCCCGGATATTCTCCGATAATGGGGTTTAATGGTTTCGTTGAAACAGGTCAATTTCAATTGTATAGTGTTGATGCACTTGAAAAAGCAACTTTACATTTTCTTGATAAATCAAGACACCATCTTGGTGACAAAACCATTAAAACAATGGTGGTGAAGGGAGAATGTGCTGAAGCGATATTAAAAACCGCAAAAGATCTGAATGCAGATATTATCGTTATGGGCAGTCACAGCCGTAGATGGCTGGATGAAATACTGATGGGAAGTATAACGGAAAATGTTTTACATCATACTTCATTACCACTATTCGTCATACCAACCAGCCAGAATCGGCATAATTTAAAAATCGGATGATCTTCTTAGGCGATTGTAAAATATTGTATGAATTATGTAAATCTTAACAATAATTGTGTAATAATTATAATGCCACCTTCAGCTATCTTTTCACCAATAATATTCATAAAAAATAAAATGAAAAAAACAGGTATTGTCATCATTATTCTTGGTCTGTTATTGACCATTTTTACCGCAGTTACTTTCTTTACAAGGGAAAGTGTAGCAAAAATAGGTGATATTAACATCATGGCAAACAAACGGCATCACCTCAATTGGTCGCCACTTATTGGCATTGCCGTAATGGCAGTCGGAGGAATTATTTTATGGCAATCTCCTAAAAAATAGCATCCTTTCAAGAGCCATATATCAGATCCATTGCAAGCAAAAAATGCCAATGAGTTCATTTGTCATTGAATACATGTAGGGGAACAGTTGAGAAGGAAAATGTAATGGCAAATAAAAAAGACTGTCACATCAAAACCGTGACAGTCTTTTTGTATTTAACCCCGGTCTTAAAACCTGTAGCCTATTGAAATACCGAAACCCGTATTTTTAACTGATGATTTATCACTAAAAACTGGTATAATTCGGTTATCTTCAGGATTAACTTTAAGCATTCCAAGTTGTCCATTCAGCTGGAGAAAGATCCCGCCTGCCATTTCGTATCCGGCAAAAATATTGCCGCCTGCATCAAAAGCTTTGGCATAGGGTACCAAGGGATCACCAGTCTCCACAACGTTTTTGAATTCAATATCTGTCTTGAAAGTTGTGGATTCGTTCTCAATTGATGCCGTGCCCCCGATACCATAACCAATATAAGGTCCAAATCCAAGCATAAAAGATCCTTTACCCAGCAAGGTTTTATAAACAAAGTTCAAAGGCAATTCAATGTAAGAAAGTTTAAATGTGCCTGTTAATGAGCCATAAGTATTTTTTGCTCCTTTTGTGGTAAATATTAATCCGGGTTGGAAAAAGAACTCCGGTGCAACGGGTATCTGAACATTGACTCCGGCGTGATAACCAATGATCATATCATTTTCGAGTTTGTTCCCATTATTATCTTTTCCATTCAGATTCTGGAAATTTACACCGCCAAGAATAGCAAAGGATACTTTTGCTTTATCTGTACTCTGAGCAATTGCTAAAGAAGCTGATAGCAAAAGGATCATTATTAAAGAAATTAGTTTTGTTTTCATGTATATGTATTTAAGTGTATAAAGATTACGACACTGATTATTACCTGTTAATATATTATGAAAGGTAGGCTCAATTAACCCGGCAAGTGTTATACAACTTTCAATAAGAGTTATATAATTCACACATTTTGAGCATGCATTGAGTAATGTTCAAATAACACCAGACCATTTCATATCCTATTATGAAGAATCAACAATCCAATGGGATAACTGAGAATGTGTGAATTATGTAATTTTTCCCAAAAGTTATGTAACATGTAACTCTATGTTCAGCCCTACCTTTATGCTATTAAAGAGATACTCCGGTAAACAGCTGGAAACAGTCTGTTACTTAACAAATAATAACTGGTAATTTAATTCTAATCACTATGAAAGCGAACATTAAAATTCTGGTAATCTTACTTACATTGATTGTGTCTTCTGTAATATTTACAAAACAGGTCTCAGCGCAGCAGGGGAATATGAGTTTCCAGGTCTTCTATGATCAGTTAAGTCCTTATGGCCAATGGGTGGATTATCCTAATTACGGTTATGTATGGATTCCTGACACCGGATCTGACTTTAGTCCTTATTCGTCAAATGGTCATTGGATTATGACAGACTATGGCTGGACATGGATGTCATATTACGATTGGGGATGGGCGCCATTTCATTACGGTCGTTGGGATTACGATAATTATTATGGGTGGTTCTGGGTACCAGATAATGAATGGGGTCCTGCATGGGTGATCTGGAGAAGAGCCAATGGTTATTATGGCTGGGAACCGATGCAGCCGGGTGTTAGTATCAGTATTAGTTTTGGAAGGGAATATAATAGGAACAACAATCACTGGACATTCGTAAGAGACAGGTATTTCGACAGATCCGACGTCTCCCGCTATTATATCAATCGAACTTCCCGCGACAGAGTCATCAAAAATTCCACCGTGATTAATAATACTTATGTTGATAACAGTCGTAATACAACATATGTCTCAGGACCCAAAAGAGAGGACGTACAAAAATTTACCGGCAGAAAAGTCAATCCTGTTGCTGTTCAGGAAAATAGCAGACCAGGGCAAGATATGAGCAATGGCCGGTTAAATATATACAGACCGCAGATGACGAAAAATAATGATATGGGACAGAGACCTGCTCCATCCAGAATAGTTGACCTGAAGGATGTGAAACGCCCCTCAGAAAGAAATGTGACAAATAAACCACAGACTGTAAATAAACCACAAACTGTAAATAAACCACAAACTGTAAATAAACCACAGACTGTAAATAAGTCTGATAATAACAGACAGGAACCACAGACGAATACTGCAAATCCGCAGAAAAGCATTAATAATTCAAAAGCTTTGAAACAGCAGAATGCAAATTCATCCCAAAACAACAAAAGAGAAAAGCAACAGGTTACTGTTAAACCTTCGGTCAAAAACAAGAACGAGCAACAGAAGAAATCCAAATCTGAAACAGATAGAAAGAAAACTAAATAACATCTGTACTAAGAAAACTTCGCCTTAATATAAAATCAGACATCATGAATAATAGTTCGAAAGGATACTGGAATAAGACAAAAGAAAAACTTAAACAAAAATATTCAATTATTACCGAAGAAGATTTACGCTTTCACGAGGGCAAGGAAAATGAAATGATGGAAATGCTTGGCTATAAACTAGGGAAAACAAAATTAGAACTCCTTTATATTATTGCAGCGCTATAGCACTGGTTATTCTGATTCTGTCATTCTATCAGACAGGAACAGTTCAGGCAATACTTAAATTGTAATGCTGCTGTTTATCAGTTGATTTATTTTTCGTATGGTTTCCCAACCGAAGAGGGGCTCACTAATTTTGCCTGGCTTTAATTAAATAATTACAGAATTATGTCAAAAACACTTTTTTTAGATGGTTTAATTTTAATAAAAGTTTGGGCTGTAGGATTTTTTTGGTTACATATAAGCGGAATAATTCATATCCTGCCTGCCATAGCAATCTTTGTCTCACTGATCTGGTTTATCTATAAAAAATCAATTATACCAAAATATAAATTATAAATCTAAAATCGGGGAATGCCTGGGTAAATAATTGAAGTATGTTAACAGGCACCCGGGGATAAGTTCTATAGGATCCACTACCTGCTGTCATCACCTACAATGTGTGAATGATGTAACTTATTCCTAAAGTTATGTAATGGTTCCCGGAATTAATAGGCTCACCTTTGTATTGTGAAGATTTTTTCACAACTAATATTACAAAAATGAGGGGGAATGAAAGCTTACAAAAAGTCGTTCAGAAGGCAATCAAATGTGAACCGGTAATGAACGCAGCTGAAACCAGTGTTGATACGAAATTCGGAAAGTACCTGAAAAAGTTCATTTTTCTGGCCAGTCTGGCAGGAATGGGATTATTCCTCAATTCCTGTATGAGCGGCTATGTTGCAACAGAACCTGCATATACGGTATATGCCAGACCAGCACAACCAAGCAATCTCCATATTTGGATAGATGGCGATTGGGGCTGGAATAATCGAAGCCATATGTACGTGCAAAGGCCTGGCTATTGGGAGCAACCAAGACAAGGACAGACATATGTGTCAGGTCACTGGCAGGCAACTCCACGCGGAAAATCATGGTCTAAAGGTCATTGGCAATCTACAGGTCGCCAGACGAGAAATCACGGCCGGTAATTGTACTGATCATTCATTATTCAGACATCAGGAGAATTATTCATTGATGATGCACTTCTTAAACTGAAGTGGGTGCCAACAGAATAAACCTGATGTATGAATGATGTAACTTTTTATCAAAGTCGAATAACATCTCCGGATAAATAGTATCTAATTCAATTGTTTTGTCAAAATAACCAAATATTAAAATGAGAAAATCGATTTTAGGCCATCCTTTAACAGGATTTTTGGCTGATACAATATTGAAAAAGTGCGTTTTCTTTTTTATCCTGGGGATCTTTAGTCTGGGATCTATGGCAAATCCAAAACTGGCATCAAAACAGCAAATAGGAATGTTTATTAATTCAAAAACATGTGTTGTGCTTGAAAATGCCAACATTTCTTATAACATATTAATTAAAGATGCCATTCAGAATTATTGGAAATCTACTGATTTTGAATTTATCGACCAGCAGGAGTTTGAAAAGCGACGGTTTGATTCAAGGTATTCTTTTTTAGTTCTTTTAACTGGTGTTTATGATAAAGATCCGGGTGGAGTAAGCTATAATTACTTAAGCCTTGTTCTGGGAGATGCAGCAAATGATATTACCAAAATGCCCGAATTATGCAGCATACCGCTGTCATATTCCGGCGATTTTAATAATGATTACGACTATGTTGTACCCGCAATTGTAAAATTCATGCAGAAACATGTAAAGAATCTTGAAAACTATCGTTTCTTAATTTCACTGAAAGGGTTGAGATATTATAATCGTTCAACGGGTTTTAAGGATAAGGTTCTGCTGTTTAACAAAGATATGATGGCCCCAGATGCAGATTCACCTGAGAAAATTAATGCCGTTTATCCATATTATGTCAAACTACTTACTGCATCGGAGATACAGCAGGAACTTGCTTCAAACCCGTCAAATGCTCTCTTCCATTTTCATGTCGGTCCTAATCAGAACACCGGTGCAGGAAAATGCTTTGACATGATTTTTGATATTGATGGTAACATGTACTACTATAATTGCCGCAAAATTACTAATGATAACGAAAACGGTTTTAATCTCAAAGATTTTTATTCAATCAGGTAAAGGAATTTATTTATAATGCAATAATCATAACCAATGAAAATTCTGATAATTGGATTTCTTGTATTTTTTAGCTGGTCTGCGTTATCCACTCATCTGTATGTGTGTAAGATAAAAGGATTATGCAATGAACCGATAACTTTGCAAACTGAAATGGCTGTCAATAAATCTGTCATCGCTGGAGACACATTAAAGAAAACTTTGGTACAGGAACAGGCAGTAACCCCTGAAAACCTGGTAATCTACTTTGCATTTGACAAATCTGAATTCAGTCCTGATGGAGCGACAGACAAATACTTTGAAAAATCAAATATATATCTGAATCATAACTCACAGGCGATACTCAGTATCACAGGTTACACCGACGCTATTGGATCCGATGAGTATAATCAGGCTCTGGGTTATCGGAGGGCTCAGCGTTTACAGAATTATTTTGAAAGCAAAGGCATGCAGGCGAATAAAGTTTTAATAGAATCAAGAGGCGAGAAAGAACCTGCAGGGGATAATAATTCATCAGCAGGCAGAGCAAGCAACAGGAGGACAGTAATAACAATTAAAATTTAAAATTATGAATACTTTATTAATTTTTTTGGTTCAAACAAAAAGCGGAGCAACCATTGAAATTCTTTCTTTATTACTGGTCGCCGGAATTATTGGGTATGTAACTGCATGGCTTTACAGTAAGTCGATTTATGAAAGGAGAATTAAAGCTATTGAATCTGACAGGCATGAATTGAATAATCGTATCGTCAACCTCGATGCGGATATATTTAATCTAAAAAATAGTCTCAAAGAAAAGGACTACGAAATGGAACAACTTGCTTTCGAGGTCAGAGCTCTTGTTCATTCTTCACAACGTAAGCACTTGTTAAATTACCAAAGTTTTGGAACAGCAACAGAGGCAGAGAAGGATAACCTGAAAATGATAAGTGGGATAGGTCCTGTTAATGAGGCAAGTCTGAATGAATTAGATATTTATACTTTCAAACAGATCAGTAAATTCACTGAACAGGATATTGATTCAATTAATGATGCTATTATTTACTTTTCAGGGAGGATTGAAAGGGACGAATGGGTTCCACAAGCCATAGAACTTCTTCATACCCAGGATAAAAGGATGGAACTTTTTAAACGAATAAGTGAAAGAAAGTCGAACATTCAATATAATAGAATAGGAATTGCCCAAAAAGAAGAAGCTGATGATTTAACCAAAATTAGCGGCATTGGAGGATGGATAAAGGAAAAACTTAATATGCTGGATATCTTTACGTTCCGGCAGATAAGCAATTTTACAAAAGATGATGTTGAAACTGTTACTGAGGCAATTGAATACTTCCCTGGCAGAATTGAAAGGGATGAATGGATACTTCAGGCTCGCGAACTTGTCCAGATCGCTGGCAATAAGTCGGATCTGCTTAAACGCATAAGGGACAGAAAAGGAAGAATTTACTTCGACAGATTAGGGATCGCCCATAAACATGAGGCAAATAATCTAACTCTGATCGATGGACTTGGATTATGGGTTGAGGAGCGGTTAAACCTGCTCGGCATTTATACTTTTGATCAAATAAGCAAGCTTACACACACAGATATCGAGACTATTACTGAAGTCCTGGAAATTATACCTGGTCGTATCGAGCAGGATAACTGGGTCGGTCAGGCCCGTGAGCTTGCAGAAAAGAAACTCCCGATACTATAAAACACATTTTAGGTAATGTGTGAATGATGCAACTATTATCAATCATTGTGTAACACTTTAGCTGCGACCTGTCCTTATCTTTCGGAGGTATTATTACTGAAATACCGTATAATACAATACATACTCTTACTAAATGAAAAGGACAACTATTACGGCATTTATATTGTTCGCAACATTTGCATCAGGCACTGGAGAACCTTCCGGATCCATAAAGCAATTTATTGATAACAAGGCGGCATGCGCATGTTATAAAATTGACAATGAGTACCTTCTTTCAGGTAATGTGCTGCCACTCTTTTATGAGAACAGAGTCTATGCTCCTGCCTGGTTTAACAATGATGTTTTTAGCAATAATGGATATGTTTTGCTGAATTATATCCGACAGGTTGACCAGCATGGTTTACAACCAAAAGATTATCATTTGTATCTGATTGAAAAATATCTTGGGAAAATGCTTTCGGATACACTTATGGATAATGAAGATATGATGAAACTGGATGTTCTGCTCTCTGATGCTTTTATGTTGTTGGGCTCGCATCTTTATTATGGTAAAGTCAATCCTGAAAAGGAGGGTGCCAACTGGAAGATGCAACGCAAGGAACCTGATCTGAGATTCGACCTTAAATTGGAGAAGGCGCTGGCAGAGAACGATGTGGCAAACGAGCTAAATATGCTTGCTCCACGATATCGTTCTTACTGGATGATGAAAAATGAGCTTTCTTTCTTTCTTGTGCTGGATGACCAATCATGGCCGGCAATAAAGTCTGACCTAGCTCTTAAGCCTGGAGAATCGAATCCTTTACTTCCGATTATAAGGCAACGGCTGATAAAGCTGAGATATCAATTATCTGATAGTACTTCCACGACATTTGATGTGGAATTCGAAAAACAACTTAAAATGTTTCAGAAGGACTGGGGCTTAAATACCGATGGTGTGATTGGCAAAACAACACTGGAAGTCTTAAACAACATGCCCTGCAATCTTATTAACCAGTTGAAAGTTAATATGGAAAGGTTCAGGTGGCTTCCAGTACAGGTGACTGAGAAACATATTATTGTAAATATTGCCAATTTTGAGCTCGATCTGATAGAGGGAACGGATACACTTATTTCGATGAGAGCAATAGTGGGCAAAGAATGCCGGAAAACCCCTGTTTTTAATGACCAAATGACCTATATTGTTTTTAACCCCAGTTGGACTGTACCTCCTACAATACTACGGGAAGATGTGGTTCCTCAATTACTCAGGGGACCCGAATACCTTGAAAAGAATAATATGAAGCTGCTCAGGAATGATGGTTCAGAGTTAGCTTACAATGACATAGATTGGTCAAAGATATCGATAGACAATTTTCCATATTTGGTTCGGCAGAATCCGGGATCTGGTAATGCTCTGGGGAGGGTGAAGTTTATGTTTCCGAACGCCGACAATGTCTATATACATGATACCCCGTCAAGAGGATATTTTGCCCGTGACGACAGGGCGATGAGTTCAGGTTGTGTAAGAGTGGAAAAACCATTTGATCTCGCTGTATTGTTATTGTCCGATAACCCTGATTGGTTGCCAACGCACATTCACGATGCAATGCAACAGGACAATGAAGAGGCGGTACGTTTGAAAAACCCAGTTGACGTGGAGTTGATTTATCTGACAGCCTGGACTGATGGGGATGATAGAATACAATTCCGAAAGGATGTTTACCAGATAGACGAGATGGTGCTGGAAGCTTTGAATCAAAAACCAGAAGCAGTTAATGTCAAAGCTATCCTTTTCTTATAAGAATTGCATTATTCCAATATTTTAAGTAAGAGATAAATTGCTTTACGAATAAAAACCAGCTATCCGATACCGATTATTAATAAAAGACTGGCTTCCCCATTGCGTTGAAAAGGGGTAGGAATTATGTAATTTTTCTAAAGAATTATGTAATAAATAAGACAGCGCATGAATCTATATTTACACTTTTAAAATACAGCCTCTGGTAACCGGCCACAACCAACTGAGTCTGATAATAAGAAGCTGATGATCGACAGTCTATAAGAACGGCTGGTTGATTGTTTGGATTATGTTATTTTTATATATTTTGATTTTTTGTGTAAAAGGATATTATGTAATTACTATATTCAAAAACAATAATGGTACACTGCTCATTGTACACCGATAATTGATCAATCACAACAAGATATCTCATCGAAATTTTACGAATCAGATAAAATTATTTAATATAATGTGAGTGAAACCCAAGAAACTGGAATCGACAGTATTATCAAAAGAAAGAACTTCTGATTCAGATACCGGGCAGTTTCCTATAGTCGGTATCGGTGCATCTGCCGGAGGACTTGAAGCATTAGAGCAATTTTTAGGTAATGTGCCTGAAAACAGCGGGATGGCGTATGTTGTTGTGCAGCATCTCGACCCCACACAGAAAGGGATGTTACCTGAATTACTACAGCGGATTTCCCTGATGCAGGTTTTTCAGGTGAAGGACCGTATGGCAGTAAAACCAAACTGCGTGTATGTAATTCCTCCAAACAAAAGCATGTCTATTTTAAATGGGGTGCTTCACCTGTTTGAACCAATGGAAATCAGGGGATTGCGTCTTCCGATAGATTTTTTCCTGCGCACGCTTGCCGACGACCGTAAGGAACGAAGTATCGGACTCATTCTATCCGGAATGGGCTCCGACGGCAGTTCAGGATTAAAAGCAATAAAAGAAAGGAACGGAATAGTGATGGTACAGGAGCCTTCCAACGCAAAATTCGACAGTATGCCACGCAATGCGATCGATTCGGTTTTGGTGGATATTGTTGCTCCTGCAAATTTATTGCCTGAAAGGCTCATGGAATTCATTAAACATATTCCTATCGTCAGATCAGATCTGAATATAGAAATTAAAGATAAAAGCTCACTCGAAAAGATAATAATTCTGCTTAGAACCTATACCGGTAATGATTTTTCATTTTATAAAAAGAATACCATATATCGTCGCATTGAAAGACGAATGGGTGTACATAATATTGATAAGATATCTTTGTATGTCAATTTCTTGCAGGACAATCCGATTGAAGTAAATATACTTTTTAAAGAATTGATGATTGGTGTTACTAATTTTTTCCGCGATGCTGAAATATGGGAATATCTGAAAGAGAAAGTAATTCCAAATATTATCTCCAACCTTCAACCCGGTTCAATATTACGGGCATGGGTACCGGGGTGTTCAACCGGAGAAGAGGCATATTCATTAGCCATAGTGTTTAAAGAAGTGGTTGAAAAAATCAATCCACATGGAGGATTTTCATTGCAGATATTTGCTACTGATCTGGATAATGACGCTATTGAGATAGCCAGGAAAGGCATATTTCCTGCAAATATCATTGCCGACGTATCTCCAGCTCGTTTAAATCGTTTTTTTCTTGCTACAGAAGATGGCTATTTTATTAATACTGAAATCAGGGAAACGATTGTGTTTGCACAACACAACATCATAATGCATCCCCCTTTTACGAAGATCGATATACTTTCGTGTCGCAATCTGCTTATTTATCTGGAGCCCGAGTTGCAAAAGAAATTACTAAGTCTGTTTTTCTATAGTCTTAACAATAAGGGAATTATGGTGCTGGGCAGCTCTGAAACTCTGGGGACATATAGTCATCTGTTTTCATCTCTTGATGTAAAATTGAAAATCTTCAAACGCGCAGTTTCTATCCAGATACCTGAATTATTTGATTTTCCTTCTACTTTTTCCCGAAACAGACCAGCCAGCATTGATAAGATAGTTCCTTCAAAACCAGTCCCTGGTATTCAGACACTTGCAGATCAGCTATTGTTACAGAATTTTGCACCTGCCAGTGTTCTTGTTAACGAGAATGGCGACATAATTTACGTCAGCGGTCATACTGGAAAATACCTCGAACCGGCAGTTGGTAAAGCAAATATGAATATTTTTGCAATGTTGCGTGAAGGGTTGCGCAGCGAATTTCCTGTTGCTTTTCGTAAAGCCATAAAGAACAGAGAAACAGTGATTCTTCATAATGTCAACTTAGGTGCAAATGGGAATGCACAGAAATTAGATATTAATATTCAATGGCTTGATAAGCCTGAGCCTCTGAGCGGCATGATTATGATAATCTTTATGGAGGTGCTGGAGACTGTCGATATCAAACTGCATGCAAGAAAAGGAAAGAAGACTGTAATCAGTGTCAGGCAATCAGCACTTGAGAAAGAGTTAAAGTATACACGTGATAAGATGCAGGACACTCTTGAAGAAATGCAGACTTCGCAGGAAGAACTGAAATCTTCAAACGAGGAGTTGCAATCAACCAATGAGGAACTTCAATCTACCAACGAAGAACTTACAAGTTCAAAAGAAGAAATGCAAAGCCTGAATGAAGAACTTCAGACGCTGAACGTTGAATTACAATCGAAAGTGGATGATTTTTCGCGGGTGAACAATGATATGAAGAACTTGCTCAACAGTACCGATATTGCCACATTGTTTCTCGATAAAGAATTGAACATACGTCGTTTTACCTTTCAGGCAACCAAAATAATTAAGCTGATAAAAAGTGACATCGGCAGGCCTTTTACCGACCTGGTTACCGACCTCGTATATCCCGAATTGTCTGCTGATGCACTTGAAGTATTAAAGACGCTGGTATTTATACAAAAACCTATTCCTACAAAAGACGGTAGATGGTTCAATATTCGCATTATGCCATACCGGACTTTAGACGACCGGATAGATGGCCTGGTAATAACATTTATCAACATCTCCGAACTTAAAAAGGTGGAACTTAAATTGCATGAAACAGAGCAGGTGAATAATTTGCTGTTCGATTCGTCTTCAGATATTCTGATTAAACTGTCAACCGATTTGAAAATTACAGAGTTTAATACGACAGCTGAAAAGTTCTTTGGAACGAAACGAGAGGACGTACTGAACCGGAATTATATTCAGTTGTTTATTCCTAAAACTGAAAGAAAAGGCACTGAAAATAGTATCAATAAACTGCAGTCCCAATTGCTGAATAGTAAATTCAAAATGCAGGTAATAGCAGCCGGAGACAAAATGCCAGTTGTTAAATGCTCCGTAAACGTACTTTTTAATAGCCTGAAAATCGCAACAGGAATGATTTTATCACTTAAGAAATAGCTATACAATGAGTAACAAAGGCCGGAATTTCACTGATGAGCAGATGCTTCGCAGAAAAGCTGAAGAACAACTGAAAAAGAAACAAAAAGAAGCAGACCAGCAGGTAATTGAAGCTGATGTGAAAAAACTTATGCATGAACTTCAGGTACACCAGATAGAATTGGAAATGCAGAACGAAGAGCTGATCCAGGCAAATCTTTTTGCAGAAACGGCTCTTAAAAAATACACCATGTTATACGATTTTGCCCCAATGGGCTATTTTACACTCGATAACGAGGGCAACATCATCGATCTGAATTTCACTGGCGCCGACATGCTCGGCGAGAAACGCTTTAGCCTTGTTAATGCAAATTTTAAGCTATTCATTTCTGAAGATTCGAAGGCTCTGTTTAATAAGTTTTTTAAGAAAGTTTTTGCCAGTAATGCAAAAGAATCATGTGAAGCAATGCTTGGTTATGAAAATAATCCTTTATGCCAGGTTTATATGGAAGGCATCGTTACAGGCGATGACCGTAATTGTCTTTTATCGGTCGTAGACATATCAGACTTCAGAAAGTAAATCAATTCATAAACTATATTATTGAACATTTATTTTTATGAGAGCAATCGTGGGCAAAATGTTTACCAGCGAGAAGAGATTGTGTTGGAAGACTTGATCTAAAACCGGAAACGATCAGAGTCAAAGCTAAACCTTTGTGATGGAAATGATTTTGCTGATAATATGTGAGTTGGATGTATAGCTTGTCTCCGGTACATAAATGAACAAACATGAACCACCTTTGATGGTCTGGATAATTTCCCTACTCAGTTCTTCAGGAACAGCCGGACAACCAAGACTACGGCCAAGCCTGCCATATTTCCTGATAAAGTCAGCTGAGACGTAATCAGCACCATGAATAACAATTGCACGTGCCCGGGCTTTGTCATTGATACCCGTTTCGAGGCCGTCAAGAGCGAGAGATAAACCATGTTTACCTATATAGGTTTCTCCAGTAGTATAAAAACCGGGGCTGCTGGCATTGGAACCAGGAGTGTTGGAAAAATTCTCAGCCATAAGCTCGCCGGAATTACGGCCATGAGAAACCAGGCAACAAAACAGCACTTTACCATTGATAAGGTCCAGCACCCACAGCCTTTTCTTGTCAGATGGAAGACTAAAATCAATGATAGTGATCACCTCAGGACGTCTTACAGATTGCTCTTCAACAAGCATTTTATAACCGGCCAGGGCGGTTTGGAGCAACTTCATTGGTGGAAATTCAGAACTGTCAGCCGCCCGGGGAAATACAAAACTATCGACAAGCCTGGGAGGGATGCTGTCATACTCCTCACCAAACGCCCACGGACTTATTGCAGAAACCGTGAATAATAGTGAAAATATAAGCAACAGTTTCTTCAACATCTGAACAAAAATACTAATTATTAAGAATAACGTGTGAATGATGTAACTTATTTCAAATGTTATGTAACACTTTCTGAAATCAAAGGATTAACCTTTGTATCATTAGAATTCATTAAACAAGTTAAAATTCCCAAAAATGAACAAAACAGAGATTAAAGGAAACTGGAATGAGCAAAAAGGCAAGCTCAAACAAAAATTTGCAATCCTTACAGACAATGATTTAATGTTTGCAGAAGGAAAAAAAGATGAGATGTTTGGAAAACTTCAAATTAAACTCGGCAAAACAAAAGAAGAATTATATAAGATTATTCTGGATCTTTAATCATGCACGGATGAAATCCGGAGTTTTATCATGAAAAAGTTTAATCCTGTTATTAAAGTAAAAAAAATTGCAACGGAGCAATCCATCAGGCTCATCGAAAAAACTATTGCAAAAACTGTCAAGGCAAATAACTTTTTAACAGATATTGCCGATGTATTCTTATTTATAACACGTGTTACAAAAGAAACATTTTCGCGCAATTTTGAATTTAAGGAGTTTTTGCGTCAATGTTCTCAAATCGGATATAAAACATTACCCCTTATTTCAGTTACGGGGATTATAATGGGTTTGGTGCTTACTATTCAGGCACGGCCTGCTCTTTTGAGTTTCGGGGCGGTCAGCATGCTTCCCGGAATGGTAGCTGTATCTCTCATCAGAGAAATGGGACCTGTTATAACTGCATTGATATGTGCAGGGAAAATAGGTTCAGGTATGGGCGCAGAGTTAGGTTCGATGAAAGTGTCTGAGCAGATTGATGCCATGGAAGTATCATCTACCAATCCTATGAAATTTTTAATTGTTACAAGAGTACTGGCGGCTACACTGATGATACCCTTACTGGTATTATATGCCGATACGCTAGGCATATTAGGATGTTGGGTGGGAGCAAATATTAAAGGAGATGTAACTTTGGTTTTGTTTTTCTCACAGGCATTCAGCCATATTGAGTTTATTGATTTTTTACCGGCTCTTGTTAAAACCTTCTTTTTCGGTGCGGTGATTGGTTTTGTCGGATGTTATAAAGGATATACGGCAGGGCGTGGAACGGAGAGTGTGGGTACTGCTGCTAATTCAGCTGTTGTGCTATCCTCATTGCTGGTGATAATTGTAGATTTGATTGCTGTACAAATTACCGATATGCTATGAATACTATACAAACAGCAACTGCCGCTATGGCAAAAGCCGAAAGCCCCAAACAGGTTATTGAAATAAATAATCTCAGGAAAGGATTTGGCACAGAGGATGTACTAATAGATGTGTCGCTGAAACTTTATAATGGCGAAAACCTCGTCGTACTAGGAAAATCCGGTTCAGGAAAATCAGTCCTGATACAATGTATTGTTCGTTTACTTGATCCCGATGAAGGAACAATTAATGTGCTTGGAGAAAATGTGGGTGAACTAGATCATAATAGGTTAGGAGAGCTGAGAAAGAAAATCGGTTTTCTTTTTCAGAGTGGAGCATTGTATGATTCCATGACTGTAAAACAAAATCTGGAATTCCCATTGCGAAGGATAAAAAAGGATTTTAATCAAAAAGAGATAGACGAAAAAGTAAAAGAAGCATTGGAAAATGTTGGTTTGTCTGATGCTCTGAATAAGATGCCATCGCAATTATCAGGCGGAATGCGTAAGCGAATCAGCCTGGCACGGACCCTTGTTGTTGACCCAATGATAATGTTGTATGATGAACCAACAACCGGGCTTGATCCGGTAACATCAGATGAGATAAGTTCACTCATCAACGAGGTTCAAAAAAAATATAAAACTTCTTCTATCATTATCACACATGATATTGAATGTGCCCGGACAACTGCAAACCGCATAATTATGTTACTTGACGGTAAAGTTTATCAGGAAGGAGAATTGGAAAAGTTTGAAAAGTCAACTGATCCGTCAATAAAATCATTTTTTAAATCACATTAATATGGAAACGCACTCACAAAAATTCAAAGTTAGGTTAGGACTGTTTATTACAGGAGGATTGGCAATTTTTGTTATTGCCATTTTTATAATTGGAAAGCAGGAAAATTTATTTGATCCTGTTTTTAAACTAACCACAACTTTCTATAATGTAAGCGGGTTAGAGGTTGGAAGTAATATTCGTTTCTCAGGAATCAATGTAGGCACTGTTGATAACATTAATATTATTAACGATTCAACTGTGCGCGTTGACATGTTAATTAAAAAAAGCGTTCAGAAATTTATTAAAAATGATTGTGAGGCCGGCATAGGTTCCGCAGGGATTATTGGCGACCGTATTCTAATTATAACTCAGGGCAGTTATGATGCTCCTTTAGCAAAAGATGGAGCAGAAATTGAGTCAAAAGAACCGGTTGAACCAGATGCCATAATGGAAAGAATGCAAATAACAGCAGATAATGCCGCAATTATCTCATTTAATCTGGCTGAGATTATGGTTAAAATAAATAGTGGAAGAGGGACCCTCGGGAGATTAATCCAGGATACTACGATTGCTGAAAATATAAATAAGACCATCGTGAATCTTAGAAGCAGCAGCAAAGGGTTAGATGAAAATATGAATGCAGCCAAGGAAAATTTTCTTTTTAAAGGTTATTTTAACAGGAAGGCAAAAGAAGCTAAAAAAACGAAGGATGCCACTGATGAGGCAAAGGCAGAAGAACTAAAAGCAAATGATACTATTAAGAAATAATTATCTGAATATAATACTTTAAGAATGGCAGATGCGAATGCGGTTCAAAAATATCTTCATACTATTCTGTATTTTAATTTTAACAAACAATTTGGCTATAGCTCAGCAGACTCCTGCCAAAACAGATTCAACTAAGATCTATAAAAATATTGAAACCTATTCCGGACAAAGCAAGTTTAAAACATTTGTGTACGGATTAATTTTCAAACCGGTTACTGCAATCTCATCAAGAAAGAAAGTTAAAAAGACTACATATAAGAAACTGATACAAAAACCATACAGCAGCTTTGAGGGAAAACCTATCCGGAAGATCGACATTGTTACGCTGGATCCTTTTGGTTATTCGGCCACCGACACATCTGTTACAAAACGGAATTTCTTATATAAAGCGGGGAATGTGATACACATAAATACCCGTATTATCGCGATCAGGAACCTGTTGCTTATCCATAAAAATGATTTATTCAATTCTTTACTTGTTAAAGAATCGGAGCGCCTGATACGCCTCCAGAAATATGTGCATGAAGTTTATTTTTATGTTGTTGCTGCCGGAAAAACATCCGATTCAGTGGATGTTTTTATTCGTGAACTGGATAAATGGAGCATTATTCCAAAAGGATCCATTTCGGCCTCCGGTATCATGGTTGATATAAACGAGAAAAATTTCCTGGGGTCTGGTCATGAATTTCAAAGTGATTTTAAAAGAAATTTCAAGAATGGGATTGATTCTGTCAATCTAGATTATTTCATCCCGAACATCCGGAATACCTATATCAATGCAAAGCTGCATTATGGAGTTGACGGATATGGGAATTTCACCAGGAGCGTGGCTGTTGACCGTCCGTTTTTTTCTCCATTAGCAAAGTGGGCAGCAGGTGTGTCTTTTGCCTCTCAATTCAGGAAAGATTCCCTGAAGGATATAAATCTGGGTTATGCTCCAATTAATTTGAGATTCAACACACAGGATTTTTGGGCAGGCAAAGCGATACGGATTTTCAGGAGTAACAGGGAAGAAGAACTTGTGACAAATTTAGTTTTTACTGCAAGGTATTTGCGTATCCGGTATTCTGAGAAACCGCCTGAACAAAATGATCCGTTACATATTTTTTCAAATGAAGATTTTTATCTGGGCGGTATAGGAATTACTGCCCGGAAATATGTTCAGGATAAATATATCTTTAAATATGGTGTTGTCGAAGATGTGCCGGTAGGGAAAGTTTTAGGGTTAACAGGTGGTTATCAGGTAAGAAATAATTCCGGGTGGTTCTATTTAGGGATGCGTTATTCCTTTGGTAATTATTATGAATGGGGATACCTGAGCTCCAACTTCGAATACGGAACTTTCTTTAAGGGTTCACATACCGAACAGGGTGTTCTTACAGCAGGAGTAAATTATTTTACAGGATTAATTGAAGTCGGGAAATGGAAATTCAGGCAATTTGTAAAACCGCAGATTACTATTGGAATAAACCGGTTCTCTTATGATAGTTTGACTATTAACGATGGTTATGGACTGGATGGATTTAAAAGCCCTGCCTTGTCAGGCACTCAACGCCTTTTATTTACAGTGCAAACACAATCATACTCCCCGTGGAGGCTATTAGGATTCCATTTTGGGCCCTATCTTATTTGTTCACTTGGTATGCTTGGAAATGCCGCTGATGGATTTAAGAACAGCAAAATATATTCACAAATAGGGGTGGGCGTTTTAATAAAGAATGAAAACCTGGTTTTTAATTCATTTCAAATATCAATTTCATTTTATCCGGTAATCCCCGGTATTGGACAAGATGTTTTTAGAATGAACTCATTCAGAACTACTGATTTTGGTTTCAGAGATTTTGAAATCAATAAACCGGAAAGAGTTATATATCAGTAAGATGAAAAAATACTTCTCATCCTTCACACGTCATGCGATCCTTTTAAATGTGAAAATGGGCATACCAGGCCAGCAAACCTGCAAATGACTATTATTTAAATGATCGGGGATTAATTTTATCCAGCCTGAAAACAAATCGGATTCTGTTTTTAAATGATCCGGTAATTGCATCAATATTGTCAGTAACTAGTAAGGGAAAATAGATCTCGAAAAAGTTCCAGAAGCCTGCCTTTAAACCTGCTTCGAAAAATAACGGTGATTTATAATTTGTTGCCGAACCATGATCGTTCAGTAATAAGTTAATAAAGGGTTTTATGGGAATCCGAGAAGCTTTTCCCGGCAGGCTGCTGGTCAGAGAGAGTGAACAAATCCAGCGGCTATATCCAAGGCTGTCATTTACAGGAGTAACTAATCCTCCTTCAGACAGGGTCATTTGTCTTGACCAGAAAGTTTTCGGAAACTTGCTGAAACGATCGGGATATAGCCCCTGGAATAAATATTGTTCACGTCCGCCTCTCCCACTGGCAGAATAAGCATAAAGGGGATCTGCCGGATCATTTTTCAGCATTGTCCCTGTAAATATTCTGATTTCCAGACCGTTGTTCATACCATAGTAACTATATTTATAGTTCAACTCCAGCGATGCTTTCTGAAACGATCTGCCTGATTCAAAAGAAACCATCATGTTGAAGGGATTGATTATTCCAGTCCTTTCCATCAGATAACCAAATTGCAGATATGAACGGATTTTTGCCTTTGTGAGAAGCTCAACCTGCGGAAGGTCTGATGCCGCAATATAGTATCCAAAGACCTTCTGACTTACAGGATTAATCATTTTATCAGGTCTGAGATAAATGTCTAATCCCACCTTCATGTTTTGATAGGCCTGATTTCCGGGAGCGCCGAATCGCGACCCTTCCAGCGAAAGTGTTGCAAGTCTGATGAAGTTGTTATAAGGAGTTTCGTTGATTGAAATTTTCCCATAACCGGTAAGGCTCGGATTACGAAAGGTATAGAAAGGAATGACAAAATATTCAACTGGTTTGGGTATGAGTGTCCCATTCTGTAAGGCCACCCCTGCCATAAAGCCATCGGTACTGTTCCAGTCAAAAGCAGGAAAATATATCAAAGATCGTTTATCAGGATCCTCAACAGTATATAATAACTGAAATTGGACAGGATCAGCTCTGCGGCAGATACCAGATGTACGGATGTTGTTATTTAGCCTGAATAGTTCAGTCATCTTATGTCCGGGATCGATTATTATCTCAGAATAATTATTCCTATCTGAATTGATCCATTTCTTCCCCTCAAACCCATCTTCCCATTTTTCTGAAATGATTGAATCTCCAATCATCCCTGCTATCAACAGTGGCGCTTTTAACTCGCCTGTGTTTTTTATAAGCACCTTCTGGTTCTCAAAACGGACAATCTTATAATCGAGCCGCCTGGTTGTGCCCAGAAAATCATCAAAGAACCATGAGAGATCTTTCTCCGTATGGGATTCAAAGACCGCCTTTAAATCTTCAGGTCGGGGATGCTTGTTTTTCCATGTATGGTAGTAATCATGCATAATGGAATCAAAGAGCGAATCTCCAAGATAAGACCGCAGATAGTTGAACCCCTGAGCGGCTTTGTTATAGATTATACTGCCATAATTCTCAATGCTGTAATCAGGTGCTGCAAGATTAATGGGTTGTTCGGAGTTCCTCCGGGCCGGAACAAGCCACTCCAGCTCCCGGATTCGTTGTACCGGCATTTCTTCTATTTGGAAAAATTTTGCCAGCTTCCTGTTCTTAATATCAATTTCCCAAAGTTTTTTCCCCGGATATCTTTCATCCATATATCTTGATTCATATGCACTTACGATGCTTTCATCCATGAAAGGGAATCTGCGTTCATTGGATCCAAGGGCACTATAAAACCAGTTATGACAAATTTCGTGCGCAAGAACTTCATCCAGCAGGTAAGGATCTTTTGCCAGACCTATTACAGTAAGCCCGGGATATTCCATCCCTGATCCGGAATTAAGCGCACTCTGAATACCTGTAAAAGTATTATAAGGATAGTCCCCGATACATTTAGAATAACATAACAGAGCATGACTTATGTATGATCTGGCATTCATCCAAAGTGATGCTTCCTGATTAGTAAACATCGCCCATATAGTTACTTCCCTGCCGGAGTCCGGAAGTTTTACTTTACCTTTTAGCACATGGAATCTCTTATCGGCAAACCAGGCGAAATCATGTATCTGATTCTCCGTGTATCTCAAAGTCTTCATCTGACTTGATGATGCCGGAAAACCTGCTCCACCAAAGTCCAGTGTATTCATCCATGAGGTATCTGCAGACAGAATTTCAAGCTGTTTCTTTTCCTCTTCATTCTGCAGGTCGCCCGTTGCACCTACTATATAATTGGAAGGCAGAGTAATACTTACATCAAAACTTCCAAATTCCGAATAAAACTCTGCCTGATCCAGATATGGCATCTGATGCCAGCCTGATCTGTCATAAACTGCCGGTTTGGGATACCACTGAGATATCTGATATGATTCCCCGATATGACCTAATCGTGAAGTAATGCCTTTTGGGATCTTGACATGAAAAGGAGTGGTTATGTTTATTGTGTCACCAGGCTTGAGAGGGTTATTAAGAATTATCTTGCAGATATCGGGGTCTTCTGACAATAAGTTCCATTGAAAAGGATGACCTTCTGTCTCAAAGTCCAGAGAATCAATATAACCTTTTAATTCCGTGTCATTAAACAACTTGCTTTTTCCATTCGCTCTGAAAAGTTCTCTGGCTAATTCAGTCCTATTGTCAGAATATGCATTCGGCCAGAGATGAAAATATAAAAACCCGAGAGTGTCTGGGGAGTTGTTAATGTACTCAACAGACTCGAATCCATTCAACTCATGCTTCCTGTCATTAAGGGTTACATGGATTTTATAATTTACCTGCTGCTGAAAATAATCCTGAGATGAAGCCTTCAGAAAAGGGCAGAAAATCCCAAAACTAAGGAGCACATAATACCTGAAAACATATTTTAAAAGGGGTTTTTGCATGCATGCCCGACCTTAATTTTTACCAGTTTATAACAAATGATACGAAGATACTGCAAAAGAATGTATGGTCAAGTCCATTAAATCAAATATGTGAATCATGTAACTTATTCACGAAATTATATAACATAAATAGTTCCTGAACCTCCTAACTTTAACTGTAACCAAGCATCATATAAGGAGGTAATTATGAATATAAGAAGAAACACAACTATAATCTACATTCTTGCGTTTGTAGTCATAGTAATGGCTTTTTTTCTATTAGGCGGAGGACCCTGGATAAAAGGGCTTTCACATGGAAGCAGGGCGATAAGTGTCTCCAGTTTGCACTGGGGACAGATCCTGATTAGTTTAGGTCTTGGATTCCTGCTTGGCTGGATAGTTTCCCGGAGGAAATGGTGACAGCCGGTCGGAATTAAGTCAAAATTATTAATTGTCATTTTGGACTCTGCTGCCGGTAATAGGATTGCCTCTTAAAAATTTTGTGTTAACATATTTGTAATATGAGAATTATATAACTTTTTTCAAGAGTTATGTAACACTCATGAGAATTACACAGATTAAATTTGAAATAAACTAATAAATCAATATTATGTCAATATTAACTATTTTAATCGTGCTGATTGTTGCAGGAGTTATTCTATATCTTGTCAATAATTATATCCCCATGGATCATAAAATTAAAAATATCTTAAATGTTGTGGTTGTCATTGTCGTTATCGTCTGGCTTCTTAAGATATTTGGGGTTTTCGCCTACCTGAAGGGTATCAATATTTAAAAAGTACATCCCAAAGTCACAAAAAGTGCCGGTGCTCACTCCTGATAATCTTCAAAGAATAAGAGGATTAAAGTTATCTTCTGATAATTTCTGAAGCACAAATAATGTATCATAACGGATAACGTATGAATTATGTAATTTTTTTTCAAAATTATATAACGCATGCTGAATCCAATGTTTTTACCTTTAAATGTAAAATTTCAGTAATAGCTAAGACAATTATTTGAAATGAATCAGCAACCATAAAAACTCAAGAAGATGTTTAACAGAAAAGTTGTACAAAAAGCACTGAAGCAGACCTGGGCACTGGATAGAAATCCAGAAAGTGACCTCAATACATCCGAAGATGGCCAGAGTGGTGTGACATCAAGGTTGATTTATGATATTTTTGGCGGTGAAATCCTTAAGACCCGTGAGAAAAAGGGATGGCATTTTTATAACCGGATTAATGGAGAACGTGTAGATTTTACAGGATCAGAAACGAATAAATTTTCCCTGGATTATCGCTTCAGAGATATACCCGCTACTCCGGATGAGACTTATAATTATTTTGCTCAGGAAGATTATTCAACCTTTTATATGAGATTTGTCAGAGCATTCGAAGAGGCTATCGGCCTTGAAAAATACCGGTATGGAACATGAGTTTAAAGATTTCCTGTCTTTAATAAAAGGCTATCATAATAATACATCTTTTCAGATGTAATATCCATAAAAAAAAGGCGAAAAAGGCAGGAATCTTTATTATAATTCCAGGTTTAGTATTAACCATTTTTACCGCTATTACTTTTTTCACCAGAGAGAAAGTTGTTGATCGGTGATGTTAAAATCACCAGAAATATGCCACATCATATGAGTTGGTCTCCGCTGATCGGTGTTGCTGTGATGGGCGCTGGTGAATTTGTACTATTAACGTCTCCAAAAAAATAATCCGGGTTTGGGAAATACCAGCTTCCGCTAATAACTGAATGTGGGAATTATATAAATCTGTTAAGGAATAATGTAACAGTTCTGCCGGGAGATCAGCCTACCTTCATAAAAGAATTTATAAGTAATTAATAATTATACAGATGAAAAAAATTGTAATGACTCTTTTAATTGTATTTTGTTTGGTCACTGTCAGTAATGCACAGGATTATAGAACGGGTATCGGAGCAAGACTGGGTTTTGATCAGGGGCTAACTGTCAAACATTTCATTAGTGAGAAATCGGCACTCGAATTTCTTCTAGCTACAAGATGGAGAGGGTTTGAGCTTACAGGGCTCTATGAGGTCCATAACCTGGCATTCAATACAGATAGATTTAAGTGGTATTATGGTGCCGGCGCACATGTTGGCTTCTGGAACGGAGATTATACAAGAGGATGGGGAGATCCCGGAACAAATTATACTGTAATTGGTATCGATGGGATACTGGGTCTGGAATATAGCTTTGAAGAAGCCCCGTTTAATATAGGACTTGATTGGAAACCCGCTTTCAATTTTACGGGTTATACAGGTTTCTGGGCCGATCAGGGAGCCCTTTCAATAAGGTTTATTTTCTAAATTATAATAGACCGGGGTTATATCATCCTGGCTCCTCCCGCCTTGGTTCCGATTATCTCGAAACTAAGGCGGGTTTTTTATTTCATCAATCCAGGCAAAACAATGATCTTTGTTACCGATAGCAAAGGTTTCCTTTCAGATCGTTTTATGAAAGTCCCCCGATCCCAATTCTGATTTATGAATTGAGTAATTGTTTTACTTTAGCTGAGATATCTTTTCCGTCGGCCTTCCCTGCAAGTTCCTTTGTGGCTGCACCCATAACCTTGCCCATATCGGCAGGCGATTTTGCCCCGACTTTCGCAATGATCTCCTTCAGCGCTTTTTCCAGATCAGCTTCCCCCATTTTTGCAGGCAGATACTTTTCAAGCACATCTGCCTCGGCAACCTCCTTCTCGTACAGATCCTGACGGTTGTTCTCCTTATATATTGCAGCCGATTCTCTTCTCTGCTTGACAAGCTTCTGGATTATCTTCAGCTCCTCGTCAGGGGTCAATACGTGATCTGCACCTTTCTCCGAACGGGCAAGCGTAAATGCTGTTTTTGCAGCCCTGATGGCCTCAAGAGCTAAAGTATTCCTTGTTTTCATCGCAGTGATGAGATCTGCAGAAATTTTTTCAGTAAGTGACATGGTTGTAATGTTACATTAAACTTTATGAGTAATAATTTAAATATTACATCAACAATTGCGGGTTGCCGGTTACCGGCTACCGGTCGCCGTTCTTATTTTGGTTCTACATGAATGGTTACATTCAGATTTTCATATTTAGACATCAGTTCATTTTCAATTTTATCGCAGTACTTGTGAGCATCACCGACAGTCTCCTCTTTCGGAACTTCCACGTGGATATCGATAAACCTGTAGTTACCGGCAACACGGGTCCTGAGGCTATGATAATTTACCTCAAGCTTGTTCAGTTTCCTTTCAAGGTCTTCAATCTCATCTTCATTCCAGGCAGTGTCAAGCAGAGGGGTGAAAGCCCTCTTAAGAAGTGTGTAGGATTCTTTTATGATGAATAGCGCAACCAGCATAGCTACAGCAGGGTCGAGCCATTTGATACCGGTTAAAAGAATAAGCGCCAATCCGACGGCAACGCCTACTGAAGTATATACATCTGTCTTTAAATGGAGCGCATCTGCCTCGAGGGCCACTGATTTAGTCTCACGGGCAACTTTATAAAGTCTGTGCGAAACATAAGCATTAATCCCGGCCGATACAATCATTACTAATGACCCGATCCAGATTTTATCAAGAACTATCTGTTCGCCCAGAAGCTTCCTCACAGCTTCAAAGATGATCAATACAGCTGCAATGAAAATGAGGATTGCCTCAATTACACCGGAGATGTTTTCAATCTTGCCGTGACCATAGGGATGCCTCGAATCCGGAGGCGTATCTGAGACCTTAACGGCGAAGAAGGCAATGACTGCTGCCACTAAGTCCATTGAGGAGTGGATGGCTTCAGATATAATACTTACCGAACCACTGATAAACCCCACAATGAATTTCATTATTATCAATAAAGAATTTGATAATACCGAGAGACGTGCAATTGAGACCTTTGCATTCATGCCTTATATACTGGGGGTTTTATCAAAGGTAATGAGAAAAAGAAACAAAATCCAATCAGACTTTTATCAGTTCATAGCTGATATTTCCAAGGCCGATCTTTTCGGCGTGCTCAAGGCCAGCCATCCAGGAAGTATTGGGATGTGCGAGCCTGAATTTGTCTTCTCCCTTCAGATCGCCTTTTGAATGATCTTCGCATATTTTGCTTCCGGGAAGAGCCGGGGCCGCCATAACTAGGTCAGCACAAGCTTTGTCGAGAGCAACCGGGTCGAATGATGCCGCCATTCCGAGATCAGGGATGAGGGGATAATCATTGGAACCCCAGCAGTCGCAATCAGGTGATACACTCATTATGAAATTTACGTGAAAGGAAGGTTTATCTTTAACTACAGCGTATGCGTATTCGGAGATCCTGTTACAGACCGTCTCGGAATTTGGCGACCACTCCACTCTTGAGGAGTCATACTGGCATACTGCAACGCACTGTCCGCAGCCAACGCATTTTGTATAGTCTATATGCGCGATCTTATTTTTTCCAACTTTTATTGCATCGTAAGCGCAATGTTTCTCGCAGACCCGGCAACCGGTACAATTTTCTTCATAGATTTTTGGCGAGGAGCCTGAATGAAGAAACAGTTTTCCGCCGACAGATGCACAACCCATACCCAGGTTTTTCAATGCTCCGCCAAAACCTGTCAGCTCATGGCCCTTGAAATGGTTAAGGCTTATTATAATATCTGAATCGGCTATCTCAGTTCCTATCTTTGCAGTTTTGCAATATTCCATGTCAAGGACTATCTCGCGGTGATCCAGACCCCTTATCCCGTCGCCAATAATAACCGGGCAGCCGGTAACCATAGGGTTGAAGCCGTTTTCGTATGCAGCTTCAATATGGGATGGTCCGTTCGATCTCCTTCCATAGTACAGAGTATTGCAGTCCGTCAGGTAGGGGATGGCTTCCTTCGATTTCAGCAGCTTGATTATCTGAGCAGCATAATTGGGCCTGATAAAGGCAAGGTTGCCCGGCTCGCCAAAATGGATTTTGACCGCAACCAGTTTTTTCTTGAAATCAATAGTTTCAATGCCTGCCCTGATAACAAGATTCTCGAGTTTTTTGAGAAGGTTTTGGGAAGGCTTAACCCTGAGGTTCGTAAACCAGACTTTTGATGAGGCCATATTGTTGATTTTCTAAACTGATAATATCCTGGCGAGCTCAACCAGGTTGTGATTTACATCCTTATGGAGTTTTACTGCCCTCCTGAAGGGGACAAGCGTTATTTCGCCATTGAAAATTCCAACCATTACGCTTTTCTGGTCATCTATTAGAGCTTCAACAGCAGCACGTCCAAGACGGCTGGCATTTACCCTGTCCATGGCAGAAGGAGATCCGCCCCGTTGGAGATGACCAAGAACCGAAACCCTGATATCATACTCGGGGAAATCATTCTTTACCTTTTCTGCAATGGCAAATGCACCGCCTTCTTCATCACCTTCGGCAACAATGATAATATTGCTCGATTTCCTGCGAGTATTCCCTTGTTCAATCAACTTCTTGATATCGCGTGATTCTCCTTTTGTTTCAGGAATAAGGATCGCTTCCGCCCCTGTAGCAATGCCGCTGTAAAGAGCAATGAAACCAGCCTCAGCGCCCATCACCTCAACGAAGAACATCCTGTTGTGTGCGCTTGCAGTGTCCCTGATTTTATCGACAGCTTCAACTACTGTATTTAGTGCGGTGTCGTATCCGATGGTATAGTCCGTACCGTAAATATCATTATCAATGGTTCCCGGAATACCGACAAATGGTATATCATACTCTTCGTTGAATATCCTTGCCCCGGTGAATGAACCATCACCGCCGATCACAACAACGCCGTCTATTTGTGCTTCCTTAAGGTTGTTATACGCTTTGATTCTGCCCTCGGGTGTTTTAAATTCTTCGCACCTCGCAGTTTTGAGTATTGTACCGCCTCTCTGTATTATATCGCTGACGCTGCTGGATTCAAGCTTCTGAAAATTTGCGTCTATCATTCCCTGGTATCCGTGACGGATACCTGCAACTTCAAGTCCGTTATAAGTAGCGGTTCGTACGACCGCCCTGATTGCTGCATTCATGCCGGGAGCATCGCCACCTGATGTCAGCACCCCGATCTTTTTAACCTTTCCCATAATTTTTTCTTTTTAAACAGCGCACAAAAGTAATATAAAAATCTTTCCCGGCAAAGCAGATAAGTGTCTGAATCATATCGTGGCTACAAAGTCACGGACTTTCTCAATAAGCCATTTTGGAGTTGAAGTGGCTCCGCAGATGCCAGCGGAGTTCTTTCCTTTAAACCATGTTCTGTTAATTTCATCAATTGAGGATACAAAATAAGTCTCAGGATTTATGTTCCTGCAGACCGAATAGAGCATCTTGCCATTAGAGCTCTCTCGTCCGCTCACGAAGATCACTATATCATGTTTTTTGGCAAATGCCTTAAGGTGCGGTTCCCTGTTTGAAACCTGCCCGCAGATTGTTTTGCTTACATGAAGCAATTTTTCGGGATCAATGATTCCTTTTTCTTTCATTCCTGCCCTGATGAGAGACGCAAAATTATCATAATCCCTTATACTCATTGTGGTCTGGGCAAAAAGCCATACGGGCTTTGTTACATCAATCTTCTCCAGGTCTTCAGGACTGGAAACCAGGATACCTTCGTTTAATGTCTGTCCCATTAAACCGACAACTTCTGCATGTCCGGGCTTCCCGAAAATCACAATCTGACCCTGGTGCTCCCGGATCTCCTCCCACGTTTCCTTTATCCTTGACTGAAGCTTTTTCACAATCGGGCATGTAGCTTCAATAATTGTAATATTATTCTTTTCAGCTTCAATATATGTCTCCGGCGGCTCACCATGAGCCCTGATCAAAACCTTGCAATTTCTGAGTTTCCTGAATTTATCATGATCAATTGAGACAAGTCCAAGGGCAGAGAGGCGCTCGACTTCACGGTCGTTATGAACAATAGGGCCGAGGGAGAAGACTTTCTCTCCCCTCAGAAGAGCCTTTTCGGCAATTTCAACAGCATTCTGAACGCCGAAACAAAAACCTGACTTTTCATCAATCTCAACGACCATTGATTTTATTTTCTATTATCTCATGAACCCAGATCATCTGCTCTTCAACACTCATCCTGGTGTTGTCAAGGATAATAGCATCATCAGCTCTTCTTAAAGGGCTGATATCCCTGTTTTCATCAGTGATATCCCTTGCAACGATATTCTTTCTGACCTCGTCCAGATCTGCCTTTATTCCCTTGCTTTTCATTTCATCGTACCTTCTTTTTGCCCTGATCTCAATTGATGCAGTCATGAAGATCTTAAGGTCCGCGTCAGGAAATACGACAGTTCCAATATCCCTGCCGTCCATCACTATCCCTTTAAATACTCCGATCTGCCTTTGCAATTCAACCATCCGGGAACGAACCTCATATATCTGGCTTATACTGCTCACATTTGAAGATACCGCAATCCCGCGGATCTCTTTTTCGACATTTTCTGAATTCAGGAATGTGTCATATTCATCAATATCAGGGTTATATACAAATTCTATGTTTATATTATTCAGTTCTCTTATTATTCCATTTCTATCAATGCTTCCTTCCTTAACAAAACCCATTCTCATGCAATAGAGGGTGACTGTCCTGTACATTGCCCCGCTGTCAATAAAAATATAATTGAGTTCTTTTGCTATTGTCCTGGCAAAAGTGCTCTTTCCACAGGATGAGTACCCGTCTATAGCTATGACAAGTTTCTTTTTCATATTTTAATTGCCCCCAATCCCGCCAGGCGGGACTTAAATTAATACTTCAGTTTAGGCCCCCTTCATGAGAGATGGAGGGCCTTTGTACAAAGGTTAAAAATACAGATTTAAATTCAAAAACTCATTTTCTGAACCTGTTATAAAGCAGGTCGGGCCTTACAATGAGTGAAACATTATTTGATGCACCTGCCAGGTGGTAAGTAGCCCTTCCGAACTCAATATTCAGCCACGATGTGTTGATACCGAATCCCCAGGAAAAGCCGACCATTGATGACCTGGATTCAACCTGGAGCTCTTTTCTTCTCTGGTAGTTGTATCCGGCGCTTAAGTAGAAGTTTTTGTGAGGGATGAACTCGACACCTGCAATGGCATGTCTCATAATGTTTTCCAGGAATTCAGATGACTGAAGATAATTGTTTTCAGCTGTCGTATCGGAATATTCATATGTAAGATCATACTTCTCAAGGTGTCTGATCGTCAGTGAAAACCGGAATGGAGCATGAGCAAGCTTCTGAGACATGCCAGCCTGAATTTCAAATGGCAGTTTCTGCCTTGCTTCACCGGCATAGGTAGTAACCTCAAGACCTATATTTTTTAGCGCAATTCCTGCAGAAAAAAGGTTTGACTTGCTGTGATATGCTGCTCCCAGGTCAAATGCAAATCCAAAGGAAGTGTACTTTTCGAGATGGGATAACACAGGTTTAAAATTAATGCCAGCACTGAACAGGGAGTCTATTTCCTTTGAAAAAATTAATGACAGAGCATATTCGGAGGCTCCGAAAGTGCCTGTTATTGCTCCTGATGGATCAGCTTCGGTAAATGAGCCATAATTGAGGTAAGTCATTCCGGCTGCAAAATTTCCAACTCCCTGAACTGACCTGGAATAGATTGCAAGTCCATAGTTTATGCCTGCAAAATAATTTACGTAATTAAGGGCAAGATATTTATCCATGCTGTTATTCAGCAACGCCGGGTTATGATAGGCAAGGTTCAGCCCGGATGAATTCAGGGATACATTTGTTCCTCCAAGTGAGGAGACAAGTCCTGATTGTGTAAGGTTAAGGAATTCATAAACATTATCACCACCTGTCTGTGCCCTTAAGGAAGAAACAAGAAGGCATGCTGTAATAATGTATAATAATTTCCTGCGCATAACACAATTATTAATCAAATATAGCATGAATTTATATAAACGCCGGAAGTTGTAAATTATTATTAATGAACAGGATGCCGGGTCACGCAGTTTTTCCGGTAAGGATAAGGGCTTCGTCGGTGTTCTTCCGGCGTCCATCCATCTGCGACAGAAAAAGGCCTGTTATAACAATTGCCATTCCAACAATATTCTGTAATGTAAGCTTGTCACCCAGGAGAATAAATGAAAAAAGGGCAGTAAAAACAGGAATGCAGTTGGAAAATACATTTGCCTTTGAAATTCCCATATTCCCGACTGAATAAGCAAAGAGTATGAATGCACCGCATGATGCGAACACAGAAAGTTCAATGATGGGTACGAAATGTGTGAAAGAGAATGGAGTACTAAGGAAGTGGTGAAAATCGAATATAAAAAATACCGGAAGGAAAAGAAGAGCCCCTATAGTATTCTGGATATTTACAATGAATACCGGGCTGTATTTGCCGATGAGGCGACTGAGTGTAAGATTATATCCTGTTGCTGAGAGAACAGCGACTATCAATAACACCAGCCCTCTCACATTGAAGGATAGAGTGCCGTTCCTGTTGATAATGAAAACGAGGACACCGATAAATGAAATGATGATCCCTGCATAATTGATAACCTTTAATCTTTCTTTGAAAATAACCATTGCGCCAAGGGTTGCCACAACCGGTATTGTGGAGATGAGAACTGATGCAACGGTTGCCGAGACATAAGTGAGGCCGAAACTTTCTCCAAGGAAGTAAAAAAATGGTTCAAACACTGCCAGCATCATAAATAATTTCCGGTCCTCCTTCCTGATCTTCACGAAGCCTTTTGTGAGGAAGAGAAACAGGGAAAGAAAAATTACAGAGAAGACCAGCCTGATAAATACAATTGTTATCGGCCTGAAGGTCTGGTTGGCTACTTTAAACCAGATAAAAGAGAATGACCAGAAAATCATTGACAGTATTATTGCTCCGTATGTCCTTTTTGTGCTCTTCACTTCTCTCCTTAAAAACTTTTTGATTTTATGTGCAGCGAATTTAAACTATATATTTCTAATTCTGTAATTGGTCGGACTGGAATTTTGACTTTCATCAGATAAGGCGATAATCCATTTCGACCGGCACAATAAAATGGTTACTGATAGGTACACAATAAACAGAAAATCAATGATATATTATAATGGTTAATTTCGAACACATGTTAAAAATGATGATTCCGTGATTTGAAAGTGATTCATAAATTATTATATTTGCCGCCGCATATAATATAATTTGCGACCTTGTATTCAGATAACGTATTATAAATTAATATCATAAATAAAAGATTCAGATGAAGATTCTGGTTTGCATAAGCAATGTTCCCGACACTACAACCAAGATAAAGCTTGCTGAAGGGAATTCCACTATTGATGCTGCCGGTATCCAGTGGGTCATCAATCCATGGGATGAGCTCTCTCTTACCAAGGCGCTCGAGCTCAGGGATGATGCCGCTACAGGCATTAAATCCATTACGGTTGCACATGTCGGCCCTGCATCCTCCGAACCGGTGATGCGAAAGGCACTTGCGATAGGAGCCGATGATGCAATAAGGGTCAACGCCGATTCGTCAGATGCATACTATGTTGCAGCCCAGCTTGCCGAAGTGATTAAAAAAGAGCAGTTCGATCTTATTTTGTGCGGAATAGAATCAAGCGATTATAACGGGTCACTTGTCGGAGGCATGATATCTGAATTTCTGGGGATACCTTCAGCATCTGCAGTTTCCGGGATAAAAATGGAGAATGGAATTCCCATTATAACCCGCGATATTGATGGCGGAAAGGAGCTCATTGAATTGCCTGTTCCCTTTGTTGCAATAGTGCAGAAAGGAATTGCAAAAGAGCCCAGGATTGCTTCAATGAGGGGCATTATGCTCGCCAGGACAAAACAGATCAAGGTGTACGAACCTTTGGCCGTGGAGACCCTGACAAACATTTTGATCCTTGAAAAACCGGCTCCCCGTTCAGCCTGCAGATTCATTGATGCTGAAAACCCGGGAGAGCTTATTGACCTTCTCAGGAATGAAGCTAAAGTAATTTGATTTGTAAATTTTAAACTCTAACATTTATGTCAGTTTTAGTATATACCGAGAATTGGGATGGGAAATTTAAAAAACTATCATTTGAACTGGTATCATATGCATCAGCTGTAGCAAAAATGGCAGGAACATCGGTTACCGCTGTTTCAATCGGCAAAGTCGAAGAATCAGAACTCAAGAAGCTTGGAAATTACGGCGCTCAGAAAATCTTATGCGCTGAAGGTGACCAGTTCACTGTTCTTGACAGTCAGGCATATGCAGCGATTATTTCAGAAGCTGCCTTAAAAGAGGAAGCAAAAATAATAGTCATTTCGAATAATAATACCGGCAAGGCAGTTGCACCCAGGTTATCAGTCAGGCTTAAAGCAGGTGTCGGATCAGGAGTAAGCAAACTTCCGCTCAATCTTAATCCGTTTACCGTTTATAAAAGGACATACTCAGGAAATGCCTTTGCTCATGTTGTTATTAAATCAGACATTAAAATTCTCACTCTCGCACAGAACTCATTTGATCCGGCAGAGACTCCAAACAATGCGGTTATTGAAAAATTTGAAGTTACCGGAGAAAATTTTACCGGCAGAACGAAACGCATGGACATTCAGAAACAGAGCGGCAAGATATTGCTAACTGATGCAGATATTGTTGTTTCCGGCGGAAGGGGAATGAAATCTTCCGATAACTGGGCACCATTGGTTGAACTTGCATCAGCCCTCGGCGGCGCAACAGCATGCTCTCGTCCTGTTTCCGATGAAGGATGGAGGCCTAATGAAGAGCATACAGGACAAACAGGCAAAATAATCGCTCCTAATCTCTACATAGCCGTTGGGATATCAGGGGCAACTCAGCACCTGGCTGGGATCAGCTCATCAAAATATATTGTCGCGATCAACACCGACAAGGATGCGCCGATCTTTGAAGCAGCTCAGTATGGGATAGTGGGTGATGCAATGAAAGTGCTGCCGAAACTTGTTGCTGCAGTAAAAGAAATAAAGAAATAATTAACCGCAGAGGTTTTGCCCCCATCCCCCTGAAGGGGGTAAAAATCACAGGATAAAAGTCCCCTTTAGGGGATTTAGGGGCTGATGCTAAAAAAGAATTATAATTTTACTATCATCTGAAACCGACCTGAATGACCCGACAGATTATTTTCTCAATCACTCTGCTGATAACATTAGCTGTATTTTCATTTACAATCAGCAGAATAATAAGTTATTTTAGGTTCACCCGAAAAGGATTTCCTGTCAGGGATCTTGTAAAACGCTTCGGAATAATGATGAAGGTCGCATTCGGCCAGACAAAAATATTCCGTAGGCCTGTAATCGGATTTTTCCATGCCCTGGTGTTCTGGGGCTTCTGTGTAATCATTTTCGGAAGCATTGAAATGGTTATTGACGGAGTCTCCGGCTCCGAAAAAGTATTGAGGATCCTTGGCCCTGTCCATAACATTATAATGGCTTCAGGAGATATTTTTGCACTCCTGGTTGCTCTTTCGATATTAATTTTCCTTGCTCGCCGCCTGCTTTTTCATATAAAAAGATTTGAAGGGATCGAAATGAAGAAGAGATCGTATATTGATGCGGCCATCGCTTTATCATTGATTTTGTTACTGATGGTATCGCTTTTGTCAATGAATGCAGGATATACAGGGTACAGAATGGCAGCGGGAGAGGATATCTATGGAATATATCCTGTTGCGTCAATCATCGCAAATATCTTTTCAGGTACATCTGGAGCAACCTTCAGGGTGATCTATGAAGCATCCTGGTGGACCCATATCCTCCTGATATTCTTCTTTGCCAATTACCTCCCGTATTCAAAGCATTTCCATGTTTTTATGTCGGTTCCGAACGTATTTCTTTCCAGGCTGGAGCCTCTTGGCAAGCTCACAACCATGGAGAGCATCACCAGGGAGGTTAAGCTTATGATTGATCCTGCAACAGCATTTTCTGCTGTACCTGCTGATACCGCACCTGAAAGATTTGGCGTAAAAGATGCGGAAGATGTTACCTGGAAAACCTATTTTGATTCCTTATCCTGCACTGAATGCGGCAGATGTACATCAGTGTGCCCGGCAAATATTACCGGTAAGAAGCTCTCTCCAAGGAAAGTAATGATGGATCTGCGGGCGAGGATGAGAGAAAAGGGACCCCTTATGGTGAAAAACGGCAGGGATTTTTCCGATAACCGCTCGCTGTTAAGGGATTTTATTTCGGAAGAGGAGCTGTGGGCCTGCACCACCTGCAATGCATGCGCAAAGGAATGCCCTATAAATATTAATCATCCTTCGCTGATCATTGAAATGCGGAGATATCTTGTTCTCGAGGAGGCTTCTGCCCCGGGTGAACTTAAAGCAGTATTTAACAATATAGAAAATAACGGAGCCCCGTGGCAGTACTCGGCTGAAGACAGACTGCTCTGGGCTAAGGATCTCGAAATCCCCATTATTGCAGACCTTTTTGCAAGAGGTGAAAAACCCGAATACCTTTTCTGGGTGGGCTGTGCAGGTGCTTTCGACGACAGATACAAAAAAGTAGTCAGAGCTTTTGCCAGGATACTGACTCATCTCAAGGTCAGTTTTGCAATCCTAGGAAAAGAGGAAACCTGCACCGGCGATCCTGCCCGCCGGGCCGGCAATGAAATGCTTTACCAGATGCAGGCTATGCAGTTGATTTCACTTCTGAAATCTTATGACGTCAGAAAGATTTTGACCACCTGTCCCCATTGCTTCAATATCTTCAGGAACGAATATCCTGATCTTGGAGGTAATTTTGAGGTATATAATTACCTTCATTTTCTTAAGGAAAAGATAGATAACGGAGATCTCAAAATAAACTCTTCCTTATTTGGTAATGTTGAAATCACCTACCATGATCCTTGTTATCTCGGCAGGGCTAATGACATTTATGAAGAACCTCGTTTTATACTCGACAAAATTACCGGCAATGTTGCTGAGATGCAGCGGAACAGAAGTTTTGCCCTCTGCTGCGGGGCCGGCGGAGCACAGATGTTTAAGGAAGCGGAAAAAGGCAATAAGGAGATATTCATTGAGAGAACTGAAGATGCGCTCAAAACGGGTGCTTCAGTTATTGCAACAGCCTGTCCTTTCTGTATGACAATGATGACTGACGGACTGAAATACAAAAATAAGGAAGAGGAGATCCGGAACTTCGATATTGCGGAACTTGTTGCTCAATCATTAGGATTATAAAATGTATAATGTACACTTAATATTAATTTACCCCCTTTCTTATCCCGCATGGCGGGAAGATTTAATACCAAGCTACTCCTTCCCACTTGGGGGAAAGCCTGCCCCGCTTCGGCGGGGGTTGGGAAGGGGGTGCGTTAAAGAATAATAAATGAATTAAAAACATGAGTAATAATATAAATTTTACAGAATAATGGAAAACAGAAAACTCCTGAAAAGCGGCGAATTTCTTGTAGCTGAGACTAACCCGGCTGATGTTTTTATCCCGGAGGAATTCAATGAAGAACAGCGCATGATAGCCCAGACATGCCAGGATTTTCTTGAGACTGAAGTTTACCCGAAGATGTCAGATATTGAGAAGGGCGACAGGGAACTTATGAAGGGTATTCTAAAGAAATCAGGAGAACTGGGGATGATGGGCATATCAATACCTGAAGAGTTCGGCGGATTCGGCCAGTCGTTCGTTTCACAGATGCTTGTTGCAGAGACGACCGGAGCCGGCTATTCATTTTCTGTTGCTTACATGGCGCATTGCGGGATAGGCACATTGCCGATCATGTATTACGGCAACAAGGACCAGCGTCAACGTTATGTAACGAAACTTGCAACCGGCGAATTGCTTGGTTCATATTGCCTGACCGAACCAGGTGCCGGAAGTGATGCCAACTCTGGCAAGACTAACGCAAAGCTGTCGGAAGATGGCAAACACTATATCCTGAATGGCCAGAAAATGTGGATCACAAATGCCGGTTTTGCAGATACTCAGGTTGTATTCGCAAAGATTGACAACGACAGGGTGCTGAGTGCTTTTATAGTAGAAAGGAATTTCCCCGGGGTGGTTGTCGGAAATGATGAACATAAGATGGGCATCAGGGGATCTTCAACGGCCCAGATATACTATAATGATGTAAGGATACCTGTAGAGAACCTCCTTGGAAAGAGGGGAGAAGGGTTCAGGATAGCCCTTAGCATCCTTCACATGGGAAGGCTTAAGCTCGGAGCCAACGTCCTCGGCGCAGCAAAGAAAGCTGTTACTGATTCAGTAAAATATGCCAATGAACGGAAACAATTTGGAGTTCAGATCTCTTCTTTTGGGGCTATTAAGCATAAGCTGGCAAGCCAGGTAATCAGATTATTTGCTTCTGAATCTGCTGTTTACAGAGTCAGCCATGACATTGACAAGATGATGGACAGCCTGAAGACTGATTGCAGTGATACCGGGCGCGCTTCAATTGAAGCCATCAGCCATTATGCCGTTGAGGCTGCTATATTGAAGGTCTTTGGTTCCGAAATGCTCGATTTTGTGGCTGATGAAGCTGTTCAGATCCATGGCGGAATGGGTTACTCTGCAGAGATGGATGTTGAAAGGGGCTATCGCGATTCAAGGATCAACAGGATATTTGAAGGAACGAATGAGATCAACCGTCTTCTTGTAGTTGATACAGCCATGAAGCGTGCTATGAAAGGTGAATTTGACCTCTTCGGTAAGGCTGAGGCGCTTTTTAATGACCTTGGTAAAATTAACAGCGGAGATTCCTCAGACGAGGGTTATTTCACCGAAAAATCGCGATATATCAGTAATTTTAAGAAGGTAATCATGATCTGTATTCATGGCGCCGTGAAGCACTTTGAAAAAACCCTTATAAATGAGCAGGAAGTGCTGAACAATATCGCTGACATGATGATGGAGACATATGTTTCTGAATCGTTGTCTCTGAGAGTGAATAAACTTGAGAATCTCAAGGGAAATAAACAGGTTTACAGGGATATACTCGACGTCAATATTTATGATACTGCTGAGATAGTTAGGAAATCAGCGTACGATGCCATATATTCGTTTGCTTCGGCTGAAACGGCCCCTGCACTGATAAAGGCTGCTGAGGTACTTACTTCTGTCAGGGGTATAAATGTGAAGGATTCAAGGCGCAGGATCGCCGACAAACTTATTGAGGATAACCGTTATAGCTTTTAATAAATCATCCTTCTCATACCGGTATAATACTTTATAATTTCGGCAACAAATATTATACTGTTTTTCTATTTTTTTACCCCCTTTCATTTTCCCCAAGGGGGAAAGGTTATTGAACTCCTTCCCTCGTGGGGGAGGTTGGGATGGGGGTTTTTAATGAAGTCAAAAAGAAAGAAACATTTATGGAATTATTCCCTTTATGGTTAAGAATTATGCCAGAAGGATTGAAGAAATAAAGAAAGCATTACCTGAAGTTATGACATACTATAACAAGAAATAAAAGTATCATACTTGATAGTTTTCAAAGGCTTCTGTACTAAAAAGGAGCCTTTGTTGTAATTATAGATTTGTTTTTCAAACAGATATAAGGGCAAACAATTAATATCACCTGTACTGGTGATATAAATCAATTTTCCATATGATAAAGAGCACCCGCTGAAAGTGATTATTTCGGTATGTAAAAATTTATTAATCAGTTTATACCGCTACCTTTGTGAATTAATTAACAATAAACAGGATGAATAAAGAAATTATTAAAATCAGCAGGATTATTTCAGCGGGACTTATTCTGGCGCTGTTTGTTCTGCTATCATCATGTGAGAAAGTAAAAATTATTACTGCAGCTGTCGATCCGGATGCAACATGGTCGTTTTCTGCAGATATCCAGCCGATTTTCACGTCAAACTGTACCTCCTGCCATGGAGGTACAAGGTCACCTGACCTCAGGTCGGGGAAATCATTTGCCTCCCTTACCAACGGCCGATATGTGACCACTCCTGCCGAGAGCAGTAAACTTTATTCAAAAATGACTGGTTCTGATCATACAGCCAGGTCGACTGACACCGAGAAGTTGAAAGTTCTCTACTGGATTGAGCAGGGGGCTTTGAATAATTAATTCATTTACACCTAAACTACTAAAAACCACATACTATGAAAAGGGCTCTCTTTATATTATTGCTTTCAACATTTTTTGCTCCTGCATTTTCACAGGATGCAGCACAGGAAGATAAGGGTTCAAAACCGGTCAGATTTACATTCGGAACCTCTTTACTGGTCGATAACCATACTGTTGAAACTCCTTATAAAGGTGGTCTCGAACTTGAAATACATCATAGGTTCAGCCAGATTAAAAGCTATCATGATCTATTTGGAATCTACGGATCTGCAAACACCCGGTTAGGCCTTAACTATGGTATAACTGACAGATTGATGGTTGGAGCAGGGACTACAAAAGATTACAAGCTTCAGGATATCCAGTGGAAATACCGGATACTGCAGCAGACTGAAGACAATAAGATGCCTGTTTCACTGTCATATTATGGAAATATAGTTATTGACCTCAGAAAAGACGATGCCTTTGGCCCTGCTTTATCTTACAAGGCAATTCACAGGCTTTCATATTTTACCCAACTGATTGTTGCCAGGAAAATAAACGATAAATTCTCGGTTCAGGTCGCCCCGTCAGTTGCTTATTTCAACTCTGTTCCGCAGTACTCTGATACAACCGGCTACAAAAACCTTAACTTCGGTATTTCAGCAGGAGCGCGCGCCAATCTTTTTGGAAATCATTCGGTAATTATTGAGTACGATCAGCTTCTTACAAAACAGGATCTTGATGTTCAGCCAAAACCAAACCTTGCTCTTGGTTGGGAAATCGGTACGGCAACTCATACTTTCCAGGTATTTGTGGCAAATTATTCGCAGTTGATAAATCAGCGTAACCTCGTTTTCAATACAAATGATTTCATAAAAGGTGAATTCCTGGTCGGGTTTAATATTACTGTAAGGTTCTGACCTGTTTGTTGCAAAGGATGAAATTAATTAAACTCATTTCCGCATTATTATTTTTAACCTGCTTATCCAATGGTTATTCCTCAGCAGATGTAATAGTTTCTGAAAAGGGAATCACCGGTGGAAAGGATACGACAACTTATGTTTCTCCTTTCCGTGAAAAAAATGAGAGGTGCTTCAAATGTCACGGTCAGAACAGATATCAATACACCAACGAAAACCTTGGAAGAGAGGTAAAGGCTCTGATGTTCCAGGAGAGGATCATCGACAGGAACAAGTTCTACCAGGCAAATCATAAGAGCTTCAGCTGCACGGACTGCCATTCGGAAGATTATACTAAGTTTCCGCATCCCGGCGAACTGAGGATGGAAATGAGCTATAATTGCCTGGATTGCCATGGAGGTGATGAGAAATTTGCAAAATTCAAATTCGAGAAAATAGAGTCTGATTATAAGAAAAGTGTTCATTTCAAGCTTGAAGATGAAGGCTATACCTGCTGGAGCTGTCATAACCCTCATGAGTATAAAATAAGCATCAGGGACAGCAAGAACCTGAAAGAAACTATTTTGTACGACAATAATATTTGCCTTAACTGTCATTCAAACTACGATCATTTTCAGCTCCTTTCGGATAAGGAAGAAGTGAGTATTTTAAAGCAACACGACTGGCTGCCTAACCAGGCTACCCATTTTAAAAGTGTCAGGTGCATAGAATGCCATTCAGTAGTCAATGACAGCGTACTGGTATCCCATCAGATTATGCCAAAGGAAAAGGCAGTAAGGAAATGCAATGAATGTCATTCAAAGAACTCGCTCCTGATGTCATCACTATATAAATTTGAGTCCAGGGCGCAGCGCAGGGACGGGTTTTTTAACGGGATAATGCTTAACCAGTCTTATGTTATAGGCGCTAACAGGAATGGTTACCTTAATTCATTAAGCATAATTATTTTCTCAATTATTCTGATTGTAATCGGAACTCATATATTTTTCAGAATGCGCAAATAATTATAAGAACCGATGAAGTACAAAATATATTTATATCCAAAATGGATCCGGGGATGGCATACTTTCAATGCCCTGCTCTTCATCATCCTCATTGTTACCGGAATCAGCATGCAATATACCGGCCGGAAAGATTATCTGCTTGTTGTTGGTTTCGCGCGGGCTGTAAAATGGCATAATATTGCAGCGATCCTTTTGACATTCAGCTATATCCTCTTTGTAACAGGTAATATCCTCACCAAAAACGGGAGGTATTACAGGATAGAGAAGCAGAATTTCCTTTCTGACCTCTGGAAACAAATGAAATATTATGCAGTTGGGATATTTAAGAAAGAAAAACATCCATTCCCGGTCACTGAAAAGCGTAAATTCAATCCACTCCAGAAATTCACTTATGTACTGGCGATGTTTGTCGCCATGCCTTTACTTATAATTTCAGGTATCGGTTTATTACTGCCTGAGATAACTATCAACAAGTTCTTTGGGGTCAGCGGGCTTATTCTTACCGACCTTCTCCATATAACGATGGGATTCTTCCTTTCTTTATTTATGATAATTCACATCTATACATGTACACTTGGCTCCAGTCCGATATCACTTTTCAAAAGCATGATTACAGGATATCACGAAGCCGATGAAGACCATTGAAAAGATTTGCACGATTATTGTATTATAAACTACAATTTAAAATTTTTACTATGAAGAATTTAAAATCATTTCTGACAGGTTCGGTAGTACTGATTGCCGGTTTGTCACTTTTATCGCTTTCTGCAAATGCACAGCCAAAACCCTGGACTGTGCCTGCAGAATACAAGACGATGAAAAATCCTATTGCTGCGGGTGATGTCAGCAATAAAGCAGGAATGGCACTCTATACAAAGAATTGTGCTTCATGTCATGGCAAAGCTGGATTGGGTGACGGTGTCAAAGCAAGGATGCTTAAGGGTTTTCCGGGTGATTTTTCAGGTGCCGGATTCCAGAATCAGACTGATGGCGAGCATTTTTATAAAACCAGATCCGGTAATGGTGAGATGCCGAAATATGAAGGCAAGCTTGCTGATGATGATATCTGGAATATTGTTAATTATATGAGAACCTTTAAGAAATAAGAATCTTCAAGGTTTTAAAATAAAAAAGGATGCCCTTCACGGCAGCCTTTTTTTATTGATGATCAGGTTCTAAATTCCTGCTGTTGTAAGGGCATCAATAGAGTTCTGTAATAATGCTTTTGTATAGCCATGATTATGAATTCCCAGACTGTATTCTCTGAGACAAAGCTGGAAGTTGATCATTGAGCCGACTACAACGTTTTTAAGCGATGGGAATGTGGGAAGCCCGTTATTGGTTGCTTTCTGGGCTGTTGTCCATGTGCCTGTAGATCCGGGGTTTTTCCATGCACCAAGAGGATTTGTTGAAGGATCATAAATGTCGATATAGCCGTCATAATTATTGGTGGTAATTCCTGCCCAAAGGTTGGTTGTAGTTGCATCTTTATGAAGAATATCTGTTCCGGCACCAAGTGAATTAATCTTTGTGGCAAGAGTATTCAGCAAAGTTTTGACCTCTGTCCTTGGTGTTGTCCAGAATGTGGTTGATGAAGCATCGATCGGACTTGCTGAATGACAACCGGTTGCATTGCAGCCATTGAAGTTCCATGCAGTTGTTGAAGCAAGAGCACCCTCACCGCTTCTAACCCTGAAGGTATGGCCTCCGGCGCTTAAAGTCATATCGGCCATATGGCAATCCTGACATGATGCAACAGAAGTATGAGCTGAATTGGTGTAAGCAAGACCAGTGAATTCAATACCGCCTTTGCCTGCAAAAACTGCTCCAGATGCCCCGTAATGAATATGCATCCTGTATGAGGGAAGTAATGTATTTGGTGAGGCATTACCAACACTGCTATCGTAGAATAATGTGTTTGGACTGCTAACAAGTGAAGCATAATCAACCACATCGCCGGTAGAGAGAGTTGTACTTGTGGTAAGCGGCCGGGGCTGATGGCATTTTACGCAAAGGTTCGACCGGCTCCCGTCAGTTGTCAGGTCAATGCTCTTGGTCCCTTTCCACATCGTCATAGAGACTGCAGCAGTCGTCGTCAATGGCGAGAAGTCGTCTGCAGTATAGGTTGTATGCAGATTGCTGTGGCAGGTGGAGCAATTAAATTCACCATAAGCTGTTGATGACGAACAGGCATAATCATTGGCATATTTCCCGGTAGAAGCATTCAGTGTGAATGTAGACGGGACGTTATTTTTACAGACATATTTGAAACCTTCAGATTCATGACAAGGGTCACAAACGGTGTTCCCGACTTCTCCAAATGCCGCTTCACCATAGCTGTGCTTTGAAAACTCAAATTCAGCTGCCTTCTTTTCTACAACAGCCGGGTTGTGACATTCAGTACAATTTGCATTCGCATCCTTCCCTGTGGGCCCGGCCGGACCTTCACATGACGCGAGAATGAACACTGCCGAAGTAAACAAGGTTATTAGTCTGATTGTGTTTTTCATGTGGTTAAGTTAAATATTATCCGGAAGGCAAGCTACTGAATCTTATTGTTAATTAATTAACAATAAGTATGCTTTTTGCAATATTAGTAATTGATAGATAGTCAGTTTCGGGTTGATAAATATCAACTGAACAGATGATTTTTGTTAGCTTTGTTTTTTGATGCAATATAAATACCATTTTTAACTCCTAATTTCTGGAAAATGTCTGGGAAGAATATTATTGATAGTTGTACAGAATGTACTTCAAGATGGAAGAATTTTGAGTTCCTGACCAAAAAAGAGATGGAGCTGGTAAATGAGAACAGGTATGAGGCATCTTTTAAACCGGGTGAAATTATGATTAAACAGAACTCTCCGGCCTCAAGTGCGCTATTCCTGTCAAGTGGACTTGCAAAAGTTTACATAGAAGGAATTAAAGGCAGGAACTTTATTATGAGCATTGCAAAACCCGGAAGAATGATTATGGGTCCCGGAGTTTATGTCAATTCGAGGCATACTTATACTGTGTCGGCCATTACAGCTGTTCAGGCTTGTTTCATAAGCTTTGATGTTTTTCGTCACTTTGTAAGGACAAATGGCGCCTTCGCTGAAAGCCTTATCGAGGATATAAGCAAGAAATCCCTCAGAACCCATACAAGAATGGTGAATCTGGCCCATAAGAAAATGCCCGGGAGGCTGGCTGAAGCATTGCTGTATTTTGCTGATGAGATTTTTAACAAAGATGATTTTGAAATGTTATTATCAAGGCAGGAACTGGGAGAAATGACAAATATGGCTAAAGAGAGTGCTGTGAGAATATTGAAAGAGTTTGAAGAATCAGGCATTATCCTATCGACTTCCGCAGGTATAAAAATACTTGATAAGGAGAAACTTAACCTTATCTCTGAAAAAGGTTAGATTAGTTATTAATTGAATTACTGTTTGTTGATATGAAGATTTTGAGACTTCTTTTTTCACCCTTTTTCATGGGTGCTTTTTTTGTGATTTTTGCGGTAGCAATGGGAGCAGCGACATTCATCGAAAACGATTTCGGTTCGGCTGCTTCATACAGCATGGTTTATAATACAAGATGGTTTGAGCTGATAATGCTGCTTCTTTCAGTAAACCTTATCGGACAGGTCATAATCTTTAAGCTTTTTAGAAAGGAAAAACTGCCAATAGGACTGTTTCATCTCTCATTTGTGCTTATGATAGCGGGTGCTGGCATCACAAGGTATTTTGGCTGGGAAGGCTCTATCCACATAAGGGAAGGAGAGACTTCATCAAGCTGTTATACCGGTGAAAAATACATCGGATACACTGTCAGAAACAACAATGACACTATTATTGCCAGCCATTCCGTCAGATATACAATGACTTCTGTCTCGGCTGAAAACTATAAAAAGAATATCACTCTGAATAATAAAAAATATGAGCTCCTGCTTGCAAGAATAATCACCAACGCAACACAGACAATTTCTGATGCTCCTGAAGGATCACCAATAATATCATTGCATGTCTCAGACAGTCTGGGTTCACGCGAAAACGTGATCCTGAGAAAGGGAGAGTTAAAAAGCGTTCTCGGAGTATCGTTGGGCTTTTCGGCACCCGGCCAAACTGATGTCTGCATAACTGCTGATTCGGGAAGCTTCAGGATAAGTTCAAAATATGGACTTGGACTGATGAGCATGATGTCGAAGGAGACCAGGACCTTTGGACCCGGCGAATTCCTTGCACTGAAACCCATGCAGATTCTGACTGTCAAGAGTATCAGGATCGTTCCCCAGCAAATGTCATTTGCTGGAACGGTAAAAGCTGTTGCTGTCGATCCCTCTCAGCAGGAGACAGGTCAGAATGCATTTATCTTTCATGTTTTCACCGGGAAAGAGTCCGGTACTATTTACCTGTGGGACAGGGGATCAGAACCTACAGACACTGGTTCCTGCACTCTTGACGGTAATAAATTTGAAGTATCCTACGGATCAAAAGAAACTAGGCTCCCGTTAGGTCTGAAGCTTAACGATTTCGTACTTGAAAGATACCCAGGATCGAGCAGCCCTTCAGGTTACAAGAGCAATGTAACCCTGATTGATAAAGCAAACAATGTTGAAAAACCCTTTACGATTTTTATGAACAACATCCTGAAATATAAAGGGTATCGCTTTTATCAGTCATCTTTCGATAAGGACGAGAAAGGAACCATTCTTTCTGTAAACCACGATCTGGCTGGAATGCTGGTTACATATACCGGATATGCACTGCTGTTCGTTTTTATAATTCTTTCACTTATAAGCAGGAATTCACAGTTCCGGAACATAAAAGCATCTGTATGGAGTTCACCTCTTCGCAAAGGTGTTGCTGCAATACTCTTTTTCATGGTTATTTCAGGCTTTTCTGCACTTAATGCACAGAAATTCGTACCGGGAAAGGAGGGATCTGAAGAATTCGGAAAGGTACTTGTTCAGGATCAGAAGGGCAGGACAAAACCATTATTTACCCTGAGCAATGATATCCTTCGCAAAGTATCAAGGGAAAATAAGTTTGAAGGCAACACTTCGATGCAGGTATTCCTCGGGCTTTATTTTGATTTTGATCACTGGAAGGATATGCCTCTGATAAGGGTCTCCAACAAGGATATTCAGAAAAGCCTGGGTATCACTGGCAATATGGCCTCTTTCTCAAACCTCGTCGATCTTAATGGGAATGGAAGCTATAAACTTTCTGCTGAAGTAAATGCCGCATACGAAAAAGCACCGGCTCTGAGAAACAAGTACGACAAGGAGGTGATGAAAATTGATGAGAGAGTCAACATAATTTATATGATCTATAAGGGTGATTTTATGAAAGTATTTCCCCTGAAGGATGGATCACATAACTGGGGAACAGCTGAAGATGCAATTAAATCGGCAGGAAACAAAGAGGATTCTCTCTATCTTCAGAAGATTCTCCCGCTTCTCGTTGAAGCTTTGCAGACAAATAACAGTGTCTCTGTAAAACAGATATCTGAATCTGTAAACGGTTACCAGAAACGGTTTTCTGAATATGCACTTCCATCGGCTTCCAAAACTAAGGCAGAGATCACGTATTATAAGCTATCCATTTTTGAAAAGCTTTTCCCGTTTTACTCCACCATCGGTCTGATAATGCTTATTGGTTTGATTATTATGGTTATAAAAGGAAGAAAAGGAACCTCATTATTTGTTAAAGTCCTTGGATGGCTGCTATTTGCGGGGTTCCTATGCCATACATTTGGTCTTGCTTTAAGATGGTATATTGCAGGACATTCACCAATGAGCAATGGTTATGAATCACTGATTTTCATATCGTGGGTTACATTACTGGCTGGTTTTATTTTCAGCAGGAAATCGGCTTTCTCGCTATCTGCTACTTCCGTTCTGGCAGGACTGACGCTTATGGTGGCACACCTCAGTTTTATGGATCCTGAGATAACGAACCTTGTTCCTGTGCTGAAGTCCTACTGGCTTACCCTGCATGTTTCGGTAATCACCGGAAGCTATGGATTTCTAGGCCTTGGCGCTATACTTGGCATCATAACCATGATTCTTTTAATGCTATCCAATCCGCAGAACCGCGAAAGGATCTCAGCTACCATTGATGAACTTACTGTAATTAACTTCAAAACTCTTACACTTGGTCTTTATTTCCTGACTATCGGAACATTCCTTGGAGCAGTATGGGCTAATGAATCGTGGGGCAGGTATTGGGGATGGGATCCCAAGGAGACATGGTCGCTGATTACCATTATTGTTTATGCATTCGTAACACATTCACGCATGATCCCGGGAATGAAGAGCATTTATACATTTAACCTGCTATCATTAGTCGGGTTCTCATCAGTGCTGATGACATATTTCGGGGTGAATTATTACCTGTCTGGAATGCATTCCTATGCATCGGGTGACCCTGCTACGGTTCCCTTGTTCGTCTACCTGGCCGTGATTGTTTTGGCGGGATTGTGCGTGGCAGCATATCTGAAATACAGGAAACCCGGGAAGGAACAAATAGCGGAAAAATAAATGGAAAACTGGCGTAGCGAAGCAGAGACAGTTTCCATCGCCAATAAAAAAATAAGGCTGTCGCTTCGCGGCAGCCTTTTCTGCTTGGGGTGGAAGATGGGGTTCGAACCCACGACCTTCGGAACCACAATCCGACGTTCTAACCAGCTGAACTACATCCACCGTTTCAGGAATGCAAAAGTAAGCCCAATATTTTTATTCACAAAATTTTACTTTTATTTTCTCCCGCTCCCGCTCAATTGTTATCTTTATGCGGTTCAAAAAAAAATGAACCAGGAGGAATGATTTTTATCCTGTTATTTGTTATCAGTAATGATTTGAATTACCCGGGAAGTGTTTAAAAAGATCAAGGTAATCGATAATATCTCAGGACTTCAGAGTTTCCAGCTCATGAGGTTCACTATCTTCCTGGTTATAAGTGTGGTATTTACCAAGAGTCACCTTACCAGGGCCGAAATAGGATCGTGGGAGATGTTCCTTTTCATAGCCGGGCTGATGAGTTTCTTCTGGGTTACAGGTATTATCCAATCTCTTCTTCCTCTTTACCACAATAATAAGACATTCAGGCGGTTTGGCGATCCGGGAACAGGTAAATCGCCGGAAATATTCAATGCATTTCTTTTATTATGCTTCTTCAGCCTTTTATTCTTCGTACTGGGGCAATCGCTCAAAGGAAGTTTTTCCGTTTTCCATTTCAGAGGAAATGTACCCTACCTGAACCTTCTTCTTCTTTACCTCCTTCTTAGCAGCCCGGTCTGTCTCATTGAATTTATCTACCTGCTTAATAACCGTTCGTACAGGATATTTCAGTATGGCCTCTATACATTCGGTGCACAGCTTGTTCTTGTAATTGCTCCGATCCTTTTCGGGAAAGATATAATCTGGTCAATATACGGACTGCTGGTAATAACCGGGATAAGGTGGATATGGCTGATAGTTTTGTTAAGAAGATACACCGAGATGAAGGTTTCATGGCCGTTTATGAAAGAGCATCTTTATCTCGGGCTGCCTTTGGTACTTACTTCGCTAATCAGCGGATCGGCCCAATATACAGATGGAGTAATAGTTTCGGCCGTCTACCACGATCCTGCAATATTTGCCTGGTTCAGATATGGTGCCAAGGAGTTTCCGCTTGTCCTCCTCCTCGCAAACGGGTTGAGCAATGCTATGCTTACAGAGTTTTCAACGCGATCCAGCATGAAGGAGGCACTCGAAAAAATTAAACTCAAGTCAAAGAGACTGATGCATCTTCTGTTTCCTGCCACCATGTTCATCATGATTTTTACCCGGTGGTTTTATCCCCGGCTCTTCAACCCTGAGTTTCAGAAAAGTGCCGATGTGTTCCTGATATATACCTTATTGATCATACCCAGGCTTGTTTTCCCGCAGACTATTGTGGTGGGACGGAAGAAGACAAACGTCAGCCTCATAGTAGCAATTATTGAGATTTCACTGAATATTACGCTTAGCCTCCTGATGATTAAGTGGGGATATAATATTGTAGGAGTTGCACTTGCAACATTCATTGTTTATTGTATTGAAAAGGCAATCCTGGCAGGTTATGTCTGGAAGAAAATGAAAATAAAACCCTCAGAATACATACCGCTGAAAGTGTATGGAATATACTGCTTTCTTATTTCAATCCTCTTCATACTAATCGACCACAGGATCATTGATATTCATTAACCGGCGACCGGCAACCGGTGTGCCACAATGATACTCCACCTTTGAATCCCGCTTGCGGGATCGGCGAAGCCAACGGGGACAGGGGGATGTAAAATCTACGGCTGGTTGCCAAAATCTGTTTATATTTGCATGCAACTGACCTGAGAAGGTTCCCGAAGTTTAATTGGTAGTAATCAGATTCTTGAGATATGAATGCCGTTGAAGTACTGACAAAGAAGGAAATGCAGGAGTTCCATAATTTCCCGAAGAGATTGTATAAAGGTGATCCCAGTTGGGTTTGTCCGCTTGATTCTATGATTGAGTCAATCTTTGATCCACGGAAAAACCATTCTTTTAACCACGGGGAAGCAATAAGGTGGATTCTTAAGGATGACAATGGAAACACTATCGGCCGTGTAGCTGCATTTATTGATAATTTAAGATCTGCTGCAAACAGGCAGAAAACCGGCGGATTGGGATTCTTCGAGGTAATTGAGGAGAAGGATGCGGCATTCTTCCTCTTCGAGATTGCCAAAGAATGGCTTTCTGCAAGGGGAATTGAAGCAATGGACGGACCGATAAACTTTGGTGAAAATGACAATTTCTGGGGTCTGCTTGTCGAAGGCTTCACCAGGCAGGGGTTTGGGATGCCTTATAATAAAAAGTATTACAAGGAGTTTTTTGAGGCATACGGTTTCAGGAATTACTTTGAACAGATCTCCTGCCTGAGGGCTGTCAGGGAAGACGGGAATGTTATGACTACTTTTCCTGAACGTATAATGAAAATTGCTGAATGGCTGACAAAAAGACCAGGGTACTCATTCCGCCATTTTGAATTCAGAAATGCCCGAAAATTCATTGATGATATCTGCGAGATTTATAACACCACCTGGATTTATCTGAAGGATGACTTTACCCCTCTTGTTCCGGAGATACTTGAAGAATCGCTGCTTAGTGCAAAACCCATCCTTGATGAAGAATTTGTCTGGTTCGCATATTATAATGACAAGCCGATCGGATTTTTTATAATGCTTCCGGATCTCAATATGATCCTTCGCCATTTTAACGGGAAACTGACTCCCTGGAACATGGTCAGGTTTGTTTATTATAAACTTACCCATGAGATGAACAGGGTGAGATCACTAGTGGGAGGAGTTATCCATTCACATCAGAACACAGGAGTCGAAGCTGCAATTTTTTACCAGTATTTCCAGACATTTAAGAAGAAACCATGGGTCAAGGAGATTGACATATCTTGGATAGGAGACTATAACCCAAAAATGATCGCAACGTATGAAGCCCTTGGCGCAAAAAGAGTGAAAACACACCTTACATACAGGTACCTGATAAACGACAAGCTGAAATTCATGAGATTCAGGGACGAAATGGCAGAGAAAAATGCTTATAAGTATGAAAACAGGCTGAAAGATTAATAATTTGCAATTAACTTTTGCAAATTAAATATTGTTCATTACTTTTGCACTCCCTTAACAGGGTCATTATTCAGGTAAGGAAAATATTAAAATATACAACAATGAAACAGGGAATACATCCGGAAAATTACAGGTTCGTGGTATTTCAGGATATGTCAAACGGCATTTCTTTTATGACCAAATCAACTGCTCCGTCAAAAGAGAATATCAAATGGGAAGACGGGAACGAATATCCGCTGATCAAGATTGAGATATCAAATACTTCTCATCCTTTTTATACCGGGAAGATGAAATTAGTCGATACTGCAGGAAGGGTCGATAAATTCATGAACCGCTATAAAGATCATATTGGCAAGAAAAAGTGACGGGAATATAATCTGCGTGAAATTAGAAGGGGCTTATGAAAAGTCCCTTTTTTTTGGCATAATCATTGCAATGCTTCCTTTCAGATTTTTTGTGAAAATATTCTGTAATTTTGACTCTTTGACTAAAAGGGAAGGTAATAATTGATATGGAAAAGAAATTCAGGAGACCCGTCAGTGAGTTTTTAATCCCTGATGTGCTTGATGGAGAAGGCGATATTATTCCAATAATTGCTGATGGCGATGATGGCGATCTTGAAGATATTGATATACCGGAAACAATACCAATCTTATCGCTTCGTAACACAGTACTCTTCCCGGGAGTGGTGCTGCCAATATCAATCGGGCGGCCACGATCCATTCAATTAATCAAGGATGCATACAGGAATGACAAGATTGTCGGCACTGTTGCCCAGAAAGATCCGGATATGGAAAACCCTGGTTACGACGATCTTCATTCCGTGGGAACTATAGGACAGATAGTAAAGTTGCTTGAGATGCCTGACGGCTCCACTACCGCAATTATCCAGGGACGTAAAAGAATGGTTCTGAGCGAACTGGTTTCTGATGATCCCTATTTCATTGCGCGTGTCAAACCAATGCCCGAACGAAAACCTGAGCCTTCCAGCAAGGACTTTGATGCAATTGTAGGTTCCCTGAAGGACCTCTCACTGAAAATAATCAAGATCAATTCCAATATAAGCCCTGAAGCTTCTTTCGCCATTAAGAATATTGAGAATAATACTTATCTCATAAATTTCATCTGCTCCAACACCGACATCAAGGTTCAGGATAAGCAGAAGCTTCTTGAGATTAATAGTATACGTGACAGGGGATTCATGCTGCTCGAATTTCTGGTACAGGAAATTCAGGTCCTGGAGCTTAAAAATGAACTGCAGTCAAAGGTTAAAATAGACCTCGACCAGCAGCAGAGGGAATTTCTTCTTCACCAGCAGATGAAGACTATTCAGAATGAACTTGGAGGAAATCCGGGTGAAAAGGAAATTGAGGAGTATCAGGAAAAAGCTAAAACAAAAAAATGGACTGAGGAAGTCAGGCAAGTATTTGACAAAGAGCTTGATAAGCTCCGTCGTCTAAACCCTGCCGCCGCTGAATATTCTGTTCAGGTTAACTATATACAGACTCTTCTTGACCTTCCGTGGGGTGAATTTACCCAGGATAACCTCGACCTGAAAAACGCACGGCAGGTGCTTGATTCTGACCACTTTGGCCTTGACGACGTCAAGGAAAGAATACTTGAACATCTGGCAGTCCTTAAGCTTAAAGGCGACCTTAAATCTCCAATACTATGCCTTTACGGCCCTCCCGGAGTTGGAAAAACATCATTGGGGAAGTCAGTTGCAAGGGCTCTTGGCAGAAAGTATGTCAGAATGTCATTAGGAGGACTTCATGATGAAGCTGAAATACGTGGACACAGGAAGACTTATATTGGTGCTATGCCTGGGCGGATCGTTCAGAACCTTAAAAGGGCAAGTTCGTCAAACCCTGTTTTTATACTTGACGAGATAGACAAAGTCGGACAGGATTTCAGGGGAGACCCATCTTCAGCATTGCTTGAAGTACTTGACCCTGAACAGAACAGCACTTTTTTTGATAATTTCCTTGAGATGGAATATGATCTCTCAAAAGTGCTTTTCATTGCAACTGCCAATAACCTTTCAACTATCAGCCCCGCCCTTCGCGACAGGATGGAGACTATTGAAATTACAGGTTACCTAGTTGAGGAAAAGCTTGAAATAGCAAAGCGTCATCTGCTTCCCAAACAACTCGAAAATCATGGTGTAACCGCTGGTCAGCTAATAATACCAGCCGGCGTAATGGAGAAGCTTATAGACTTGTATACAAGGGAATCCGGTGTGAGGGAACTTGATAAGAAACTGGCTAAGATCGTCAGGGTTACTGCTAAAAGCATTGCCTCAGAATCAAAGTACAACCCGGTGCTTTCTGAAAAAATGCTGGGAGAGATGCTCGGTCCGCCGAGATATACCCGTGATATTTATTCCGGTAACGATCAGGCCGGCGTGGTGACCGGGCTGGCATGGACTGCAGCAGGGGGTGAGATATTATTTGTTGAGACCAGCATCAGCAGCGGTACAGGCAAGCTTACCCTTACGGGCAACCTGGGTGAGGTTATGAAGGAATCGGCGATTATTGCTCTTGAATATCTCAAGGCAAATAATTCACTGCTTGGATTACCAGATAACTTCTCCGACAAATGGAATATTCACATCCATGTTCCGGAAGGAGCGATACCGAAGGACGGGCCATCGGCCGGAGTTACAATGGCCACCTCAATCGCCTCGGCATTAACGCAGAGGAAGGTAAAGAAATATCTCGCAATGACAGGCGAAATAACCCTTCGGGGAAAAGTTCTGCCTGTAGGCGGAATAAAGGAGAAAATCCTTGCTGCCAAGCGGGCAAAAATAAAGGAGATCATCCTTTCGGAAGAGAACAGGAAGGATGTGGAGGATATTAAAGAGATTTATATCAGGGGACTGAAGTTCCATTATGTCGAAACAATAATGGGTGTGTTAGAACTTGCGCTTTTAAAGCAGAAAGTCAGCAACCCCAAAAAAATATCATTCGAATGAAAAAGACAGCTGTTTTCCCGGGGTCGTTCGACCCATTCACACTTGGTCATGAAAGCATTATCAGGAGGTCCCTCAGCATCTTTGATGAGATAATTATCGCTGTCGGATCAAATACCCTGAAGAAAAGCTACTATCCTCTTGAGACAAGGAAGAAAATAATATTAAAAGTTTTTAAAAACGAGCCTCGCGTAAAAGTCGATCAATATGAAGGGCTCACAGTTGATTACTGCAAGAGAACAGGAGCCGGGTATATACTGAGGGGGCTCAGGACGGCAGCAGATTTTGAATTTGAAAGAGCTATAGCCCAGGTAAACAAGGCAATGGCGCCTGGTCTTGAATCTGTCTTCCTGCTTACTCTCCCTGAACACTCTCACATAAATTCCACTATTGTCCGTGACATTATCTGCAACGGAGGCGATGCATCGCAGTTTGTGCCTGCTTCAATAAATCTTAAGGATTACAAGGGAGAGAATGTCTAGGCTTTAAAGATGCACGAATTAATGAGATCCATCAGTGAAAGCCATGCGCTGCTTTTTATCCTGCTGATCTCATCCGGGAGGAGCCATTCAACCCTGGTTATTCCCTCTTTTACCTGTGGTTCGGTTATCATTTCGCCATCGTAATCCATCAGGAACCAGGTTGTTTTTTTGAGGTAGGATATTCCTTCCCAGGAATAAGTATGATAACTTGGCTCAAGCTCTTTAACTATTGTGTGGCCCTTAATTCCGCACTCTTCACTTACTTCACGCAAGGCACAGGCATCAGCTTCTTCTCCCTCCTCAATATGACCCTTCGGAAGGTCAAGCTTGCCTTTCTTCTCAATAAAAAGATATCTCCCTGATGAGTGCTTTACCAGGCCCCCTGCTGCACCTAATTCAGTAAAATATATCCTGAACATTTTCCAGATATGCTTAGTGTCGGGCCCGTATATGTTTATTGCCTGAAACTGAGGATTTGTCTGGAATTCTGAAATTATCTTATAAAGTTCCCTGGTATCGTAAAACTTATGAAATAACCCGTATTTTTGTAACCGGTCAGGTTCTGAGCTCAGGAGTATGAATCTGTTTTCGAAATGAACTTTATACATTTCTTTATGGAAAAAAGTGCAAAAAAGATAGCCGAATATCTATTACAAATTAAAGCAATTAAATTACAACCGTCAAATCCTTTTACATGGGCGTCGGGATGGAAGTCCCCCATTTATTGTGATAACCGCAAAACGCTTTCATTTCCTGAAGTCCGGTCATATATCCGGGACTCATTTACAAAACTTATAAAAGAGCTTTATCCGGATGCGGAAATGATTGCCGGAGTGGCAACAGGAGCCATATCACATGGAGCTCTTGTTGCCGATAAAATGAAGCTGCCATTTATTTACGTGAGGTCCGAAGTAAAGGAACATGGCCTCGGAAACCAGATTGAAGGTTATTACCAGAAAGGGCAGAAAGTAGTAGTGGTAGAGGATCTTATTTCAACGGGAGGAAGCAGCCTCAATGCTGTCAAAGCTCTCAGGGAAGCCGGATGCGAAGTCCTTGGAATGGCAGCGATCTTTACCTATGAGTTTAAAAAAGCCGCTGACGGTTTTACAGCTGCCGGCTGCAGGCTTGACACTTTATGCAATTACACCACCCTTATCGAGACTGCTGTTGAAGCAGGATATATAACCGAAGAAAATGTGGAAACACTAAAGAAGTGGAGAGTTGATCCTTCAGTTTGGGGAGTAAAATAATTTAACAAATCATTTAATGGCTGAAATGTCCAACTTCGAAAGCAGGACCGGCAAGCTTAGCTGCAGTGCCGGGCAAGCCTTTGATTTTTTAACAGACCTCAGGAATTTAAAACGATTCATCCCCGGTAATACTATCAGTGACCTGGCGATTGAGGTTGATTCATGCAGCTTTCGTGTCGACATGCTGGGAATGGTAAGAATTCATATTTCAGAAAAAGTGCGACCGGAGAAAATAATCTATTCCGGCATTGTGCCTCAGATAAAAGACTTCTCCATGTCAGTCGATATCAGAGATAACCCGCCAGGGAATTCCGAAGCAAAACTACATATAAGGGCTGAGATAAATCCATTCCTGAAAATGATAGCGGCAGAACCTGTCAGAAAAGTGCTCGGGAAGATAATTGATGAGATGGAGAAATTCAGGGATTGGGGAACCACTATCTGACATATTCTACTTCTTTGAAATCAAACTCCATCGCGACGCCATTCTCTTCTTTAATTTTCAGTCTGCCAGATGTCGTTATACCCTTTACCATCCCTCTGAAGAGCTTCTCCTCCGATCTGTAATAATGCCATTCATTCAGCCTGTAAAGCCGTGAAAGATATTCACTTTCAAGTTGTTCCCGGCTTCCATACAAAAGCTGCTTATACCTGTCATCGAGACATACAAGAAGCTTTTCCAGGCAAGATCCGGTATCATATTCTTTTCCGGTCAACATTCTGAGCGAAACAGGGTTTGGAACTGATGAAGGAAATTGAGTCTGGTTTATGTTAAGCCCGATTCCGGCTATTGTATTTTCAAGAGTATTGCCGATAATTGAATTCTCGATGAGGATGCCTGCTATTTTGTCATCATTTATATATATATCATTGGGCCACTTGATTTTGCTTCCCGCAGAATGGATGCCGGTAAAATCGCAGATCCCCAGAGAAAATGCCATCGAAATAAAGAACTGGTCCTCAGGCAGCACAGATTCCGGGTAAAGTATTATGCTGATTAACAGATTCATACCTCTCTCGCTCTCCCATTTGTTTCCTGCCCTTCCTTTGCCTGATGTCTGGAAATCAGTAAAAAAAACAGACCCTTCAGCAACCGGTCCTTCCTTAAGCATAAGAGATGCATGGGAATTTGTTGATGTCAGTTCTTCAGAATAAAACAGTTTTGATCCTATGATCATGATTGTTAATTAATTAACAGATGGGAGAAGATGATTCTCCATGAATATTTTTGCTCACTCGGTTATTGGCACTGAAATTGCAAATAAGCTCTTCTATGACAAAAATACAGATAAAAGTTTGTACTTTTGCGACTTGATATCTAACTGATAATTATTGATGAAGAAAAGATCAGAAGCTGCCGGAGTTCTTTTAAACAGTATTATAAAAGGAATTTTCGAAAAACAAGGACTTAATGTTATTAAAATAGATTTGCGGAAACTTGAAAACAGGATAGCTGATTATTTTATTATTTGTCACGCCACTTCGACTACTCAGGTCGATTCAATATGTGATTCAGTTGAAGATACAGTAAGGAAAAAATCAGGTGAGAAGCCCATTCATGTTGAAGGTCTTGATAACTGTTTCTGGGTGCTGCTGGATTTTGGGAATGTGGTAGTTCATATTTTCCTGGAAGAATACAGGAGTTTTTACAGTCTCGAATCGCTTTGGGCCGATGCTTCGATTGAAGTTGTGGAAGATAAAATCAAGTAAGTTTAGTTAGTATGGCAATAGAAAATAATAATACGACACCCGATAAGAAGAACGACAAGAATCCGAAGATACGTTTCAATACCAATTGGATTTTTGCAATCCTGGCTGTCTCCTTTATCCTGTTCGAGGTAATGCTTGGCGGAAAATCATCTAAAAAGGCTACAACAAGGATGATAAAGGATATGATAACCAGCCGTGATATTGATTCGATAGTTGTTGTAAACAAAGAACAGGCTGAGATATACCTGACGTCTGATGCAATAAAATCCGGAAGATACCCCGACATTCTCAAGCCGGGCGGAAATTTTGGATTGCAGGTTCCCAAACCTCAATTCACATATACTATAGGTGATATAAGCAATTTTGAAACATTCCTTTTCGAGGCACAGAAAACTGCCGGTTATACTGATAAGGAAATTATTTATCCGGCGTACGATACCAGGAAGAATTATCTTGGAGATATACTTTCCTGGCTTATTCTCCCAATCCTTTTAATCGTTTTCTGGATCTTCGTGATGAGGCGAATGTCCGGAGGAGCAGCTGGCAATGCCGGAGGGATATTCAGTGTCGGAAAATCAAAGGCGCAGATATTTGATAAGGATACCAACGTAAAACTCAATTTCAACGATGTGGCCGGGCTTGAAGAAGCCAAGACGGAAGTGATGGAGATAGTTGATTTCCTCAAGAACCCGAAAAAATATACCCAGCTTGGGGGAAAAATACCCAAGGGCGCCCTTCTCATCGGCCCTCCCGGAACAGGTAAAACCATGCTTGCCAAGGCGGTTGCCGGCGAGGCAAATGTACCCTTCTTCTCATTATCAGGTTCCGATTTCGTGGAAATGTTCGTCGGTGTCGGTGCTTCAAGGGTCAGGGATTTATTCAAACAGGCAAAGGAAAAAGCTCCATGCATAGTCTTTATTGATGAAATTGATGCAGTGGGAAGAGCCAGGGGCCGTAATGTTAATTTTGGCTCCAACGATGAACGTGAAAATACACTGAACCAGCTTCTTACAGAGATGGATGGGTTCGGCACCAATATGGGTGTTATCATACTTGCAGCCACCAACAGGGCCGATATCCTTGACAGGGCATTGTTAAGGGCCGGACGTTTCGACCGTCAGATCCACGTTGAACTGCCTGACCTCAATGAGAGAGAGGCTATTTTCAAAGTTCATCTGCGACCCATTAAGCTTGACAAGGCTTTGGATGTCAGCTTTCTTGCAAAGCAGACTCCGGGTTTTTCAGGGGCAGATATTGCAAATGTCTGCAACGAAGCAGCTCTTATTGCTGCCAGGAAGAATAAAACAGTTGTTGAGAAACAGGATTTTCTTGATGCCATCGACAGGATTGTCGGGGGACTTGAGAGAAAAAATAAGATCATATCACTCGGTGAGAAGAAAACAATAGCTTATCATGAAGCCGGACATGCAACAGTAAGCTGGCTCCTCGAATATGCAAGCCCGTTGGTTAAGGTGACAATAATTCCCAGGGGAAGAGCGCTTGGCGCAGCATGGTATCTTCCTGAAGAGAGACAGATAACCACGCGCGAACAGCTGCTCGATGAGATGGCTTATGCCCTTGGAGGCCGCGCCTCTGAAGAGCTTGTGTTCGGTAAGATATCCACAGGTGCATTGAGCGACCTGGAGAAAATAACAAAGCAGGCTTATGCTATGGTATCTTACTTCGGAATGAGTGATAAGGTCGGGAATGTTAGTTTCTATGATTCATCGGGGCAGTCTGACTATGGATTCACTAAACCATATAGCGAAAAGACTGCAGAAATCATTGATAATGAGGTAAAGCAGGTCATTGATGAATCGTACATAAGGGCAAAGGAAGTACTTAAAGCCAATATGAAAGGATTATTGGAGCTTGCAGAATTGCTTCTTGAAAAAGAGGTTATTTTCAGTGAAGATCTCGAGAGAATCTTTGGAAAGAGAAAAGCCGATCAGATAAAAGAGGCAAAAGAAGCATTATCTAAGGATGCAGGGGAAAAGAATAGTGCTGAAAACCCGGTTGAAGAACCTGAAAAAGCTCCTTTGAAAACCCGGAAGAAAAAACCTGCCGATTCTGAACCGGAGAACAGCAATCCAGGTATCATAGATTTTAATAAATAAAAGGTAATAAAGATAAACCCGTAAGTCTTGAATAACTTCTTCAGACGCACATTGACCGGGGCATGGATAGTCATATTCGTTCTGGGCGGATACTGGCTTCACCCCGTATCTTTTTTTCTTGCAGGCCTGATAATGCTTGTCGGTTCGCAGTATGAATATTACAGTATAACCGGCAATAAAAGTACCAGTCCCCAGATGATACCCGGGATCATTACGGGGATCAGTGGTTATGTACTGGCCACTCTTTGCGCTGCCGGAAAAATCCCTCTGAAATTCCTGCTGCTGATTATCCCGATGCTTGCTGTAATTATGATTATAGAACTATACAGGAAGCAGGAGAAACCGTTTGATTCGCTTGCCCATACTTTTTTCTCATTTATATACACGGTAATTCCTTTCTCATTGTTTCCCTTTTCAGCATTTAATCATGAAGGGATTGGAACCTTACTGCCTCATGGAGAGTTTATATTTTCTCCGGGTATTGTTGTGGGTTTTTTCCTTCTGATATGGGCAAATGATACAGGAGCCTACCTTATAGGCGTAACACTTGGCAAACACAGGTTGTTCGAGAGGATCTCACCTAAGAAATCATGGGAAGGATTCATCGGCGGAGTAATCCTGGCGGCCGGAGTATCATGGCTGCTCTCAGGATGGCTGGGTGTGGTAAGCCCTGTTAAATGGATAATTATCTCTTTGATCGTATCAATAACCGGCACATACGGCGATCTTGTCGAATCGATGCTTAAAAGAAGTGCCGGAATAAAGGATTCAGGCAATATAATGCCTGGTCACGGGGGATTCCTCGACAGGTTCGATAGTGCTGTAATGGCATTCCCCCTCGTATTTCTTTTTATTTCATTCTTTGGATGATTGACATGACTTAATTAGTTTTGTGCAAAATTTGAATAATGAGTATTCATAAGGAAGGGTATAAAGTTTTAATTTTTTGTTTTCTGATCCTGCTGCTGATAAATGTCCTGGTGGATATTTTTATTGCCGATAAGATGATTATAAAATGGGGGATCGGCTTCTGCTCAATAATACTTTTTATTTTTCTGCTGTTCTTCTTCAGGCTGCCATCGAGGGATATGGAACCCGACTTTGGTCTCATTTATGCACCTGCTGACGGCAAGGTTGTAGTTATTGAAGAGACGGAAGAGAAAGAGTATTTCAAAGATATGCGGATACAGGTTTCTATTTTTATGTCACCCTTCAATATGCACAGCAACAGGTACCCGGTTTCTGGGCACATTAAATATGTTGCTTATCATGCAGGACAGAAAATGGCCGCATGGCATCCCAAATCATCTGAACTGAATGAAAGGAGCACTATAGTAATTGAGACTATCAGCGGCGTTGAAATCCTTGTAAGGCAGGTCGCCGGAGCAGTTGCAAGACGTATCGTCACATACTCAAAGGAAAACCAGGATGTTAAACAGGGCGATGAGCTTGGATTTATTAAGTTCGGATCGAGAGTCGATATATTTCTTCCTATCGGGACTGAGATTGAAATCCCGATCCTTCATCAGGTAAGGGCTAACAAAAGCATCATTGCCAGAATCTGAAAGAATTCACCATGGATAAAAAGGACAACAGGATCATTGATATTACTAATGATGTAAAATGGATAGGTATTCTTGATTACGATATCAAAACCTTTGATATCGTGATGCATACGGAATTCGGATCGACATATAACTCATATTTTATTAATGCCGGCAAAAAGGCTCTCATTGAAGTTGCTAAGGAAAAATTCTTTACGACCTATCTGAAAAAGCTGCGGACTCTCACCGATCCCGGTGATATCAGCTATATTATTCTCGATCACACTGAGCCTGATCATTCAGGGAGCCTGAAACAAATTCTTGAGCTGGCTCCGTCAGCAACAGTAGTCGGAAGCGGAAATGCAATCAGGTACCTGGAGGACATGCTGAATATGCCGTTCAAATCCCTTGTAGTTAAAGATGGCGATACCCTTGACCTCGGAGACAAGACTTTAAGATTCATCTCGGCACCAAACCTTCACTGGCCCGATTCAATCTATACATACCTTGAGGAAGATAAGATCCTGTTCACCTGTGATTCATTCGGCGCGCATTACTGCAACAGTCTGATGAAGGATGACCTTACCGATGATTACCTAAGGGCTCACAAGTACTACTTTGATGTGATAATGAGACCTTTCAGCCGGTTCATGCTTAAGGCTATAGACAGGATAAAATCGCTGGATGCAGAATATATATGTCCGGGTCACGGACCAATCCTCCGTGATAACAGGAAACAGGTTGTCAACCTGACTGAGAAATATGCAACCGATTATATACGGATATCCACGGTACAGGCAAAAAGACATATTCTTATCGCCTGCGTCTCGGCATACGGGTATACAAAGAAAGCTGCTGAGATAATCGGAGCAGCAATCATGGAATCAAACGGTTTTACAATAGATATTATAGATATAGAGAATCTTACTCCGGCAGAGATGGAGTCGTATTTGATTGCATCTGATGCCTTGCTTGTTGGATCTCCAACGATTAACCAGAATACTCTCGGACCTGTTTTTACTCTGTTTTCGGTAATAAACCCGATACGGGACAAGGGAAAGCTTGCCGGATCGTTCGGATCATATGGCTGGAGCGGAGAAGCTCCTAAAATTATTATTGAAAACCTGAGGAATTTAAAATTAAAAGTATTTGAAGAGCCTGCAGTCTTTAAATTCCTTCCTTCAGGACAGAAGGAGGAGATACTTAAGGAATTTGGAAGAAGGTTTGCTGTGAAATTTGAAGAGGAGTGTAGTCAAAAAGAAAGAGGCTGATTTTTCAGCCTCTTCTCATATTCAATTACGAAATCTTAATCTGCTTGGCTATTTTGGCCTTTTCTTCTTCCTGCTTTGGAAGTTCTATATTCAGTATACCATCCTTGTAGGAGGCTGCGATTTTTTCCCTGTTGACATTTTCAGGAATGTAAAAGCTCCTGCAGAATGAAGAATAACTGAATTCTTTTCTCTTGTATCCATCCTTGTTTTCTTCAGCTTCATTCTTTGTTTCAGATGAGATAGTAAGAACATCTTCGTTGATATCGATCTTCATATCTTTCTTGTCAATACCCGGGATAGCCAGGTCGAGTACGTAATTTTTTTCATCTTCCTTGATGTTTACGGCCGGCATTGAGCTGGTCATGTTTGATAATACAGGGAAGAAATCATCGTCAAAAAGATTTGACATATAAAACGGATTTGAACTTCTTTTTCTGATTGTTGGTAACATAGCTTTGTCCTCCATTATTTTTTAGTTAAACATTTTTTACTTTTTACCCGGATACAGACAAGTTCCGTTCCAAATCATAAAACATGACAAAAAGACATGAAGTTAATATGTTAATCAGACAATATGGCATAGTAGTATTTACTCTGGGTTTTTAACTGAGGCCTCATACCTAATGAGACTATCAGGAAGGGATTTTTTTGACCGCAAAGCACGATGAGCAGGTGCAAAGTTCGCAACGTTAAACCCGTGTTATTCATTTCTTTGCGATCTTAGCGGTTAATGAATATCATCTTTTGCAATAATCCCGAAAGTCTGTTTTATGGAATTCCGGAAAATTTAAATTAGGTTTGTAAAAGGATAGCCTTTGCCATGAAAACTACTTTCAGAAACTTCCTTATTTTTTTCGGGGTTCTTCTTTTGTTAGCCATTGCCTGGTTTTTCCGCAATATTGTGGTATACATTCTTGTATCAGGGGTTCTATCAATTATGGGAAGGCCGCTGGTTGACCTTTTCTGCAGGATAAAGATCAAAAAGTTGAAATTTCCGAGAGCTCTTGCAGCTCTTCTGACACTGCTGATCATATGGGGAGTCATTATCATGTTCTTTGTAATATTCATTCCCCTGGTTACAAAGGAGATCAACTATTTTTCCACTATCGACAGCGAAAAGATCGTTCAGATTGTTCAGGACCCACTTAATAAGCTTGAAAATCTCTTCAGAACTTTCAATAAGGATATAGGACCGGTTTCGGTTCAGGATTATTTTACCAAAAAAGTCTCCTCGGTTCTCAGCATTGATATGATCCAGAATTTTCTCGGATCACTTGTTGGGATCCTTGGAAATGTAATTGTTGCGATCTTCTCTATCACTTTCATTACATTCTTCTTCCTGAAAGATCAGCAGCTCTTTTTTGAATCAATCCTGATATGGGTGCCTGAAAAGTACACGGAAAATGTCAGAAGGGCCCTCTTTTCGGTTAAAAACCTTCTCACCAGGTATTTCATCGGGATTCTTATTCAAAGCACCTGCATAATGATACTTATTGATATAGGTATGACTATAGCCGGGATTGATTTTCAGCAGGCGCTTGTAATGGGGCTTATCCTTGGAATCCTGAACGTTATTCCTTATGTAGGCCCATGGCTGGGTCTCTTTATCGCTATTATCATGGGCGTCGCCTCACATATCCAGATGGATTTCAAAACCGTGGTGGTGCCATTGATTTATTATATGATAATCGTTGAGGCGATTACCCACTTAATCGATAATATTTTGTTTCAGCCAGTTATCTATTCAAACAGTGTTAAGGCCCATCCGCTTGAGATTTTCATTGTCATACTTGCTGCAGGATTTGCTGCCGGCATCCCCGGAATGATACTTGGCATTCCAACATATACAGTTATCCGTGTCTTTGCCAGGGAGTTCTTTTACAACTTCAAGGCTGTTCAGAAAATTACCTCGAGTCTTGATCTCGGAGGTCCTGGTGAAAAGATTATTAACACCACCGAAAAAGAACCTGCAAACTAAACATTGTGATTTTAATATTGTTATTCTGATTTGCAGAGTGCTAAAGGATATATGAAAAACCTCTTTCCTGATGTAAGAAAACTGTTCCGCTTCTATTATGACGGATTCAGAGATATGTCAGCCTGGGGCAGGAAGGTCTGGGTCGTTATCATTATCAAGCTTTTTATCATATTTGCAATTCTGAGACTCTTCTTTTTCCATGATTTCCTTCATGACAAATATGATAATGATAAACAGCGAAGCAAATATGTTCTTGAACAATTAACCAATTCAACCAATACAAATGATTGAGCATCTTAATATGTCACTTGTTGACTGGTCGAGGGCACAGTTTGCCCTTACTGCGATTTACCACTGGATTTTTGTGCCACTGACCCTCGGGTTGTCATTTCTGGTTGCCATTATGGAAACTATTTATGTCAGGACTGGCAAAGAGGAATGGAAAAGAATGACCCGATTCTGGATGACATTGTTTGGGATCAACTACGCCATAGGGGTAGCCACCGGTATCATACTTGAATTTGAATTCGGAACCAACTGGTCGAATTACTCATGGTTTGTCGGCGATATCTTTGGCGCGCCCCTTGCAATAGAGGGTATACTGGCATTCTTCCTTGAATCTACATTTGTTGCGGTAATGTTTTTCGGCTGGAATAAAGTGAGTAAAAAATTTCATCTCACTTCAACCTGGCTGGTAGCTGTCGGAGCTAATCTCTCAGCTTTATGGATACTTGTGGCAAATGCCTGGATGCAGAACCCTGTTGGCATGACTTTTAATCCTGATACAGCCCGTAATGAGATGGTGAGCTTCTGGGCCGTTCTCTTTAATCCGGTGGCAGTTGATAAGTTCCTTCATACCGTATTTTCAGGATTCCTGCTTGCCTCCATATTCGTTATGGGCGTAAGCGCGTGGCTTATGCTGAAGAAGAGAGAGGAATGGATGGCTAAACAGAGCATTCTCATTGCTGCCATCTTCGGACTGATCTCATCATTGATGGTTGCATTTACCGGCGACAGCTCTGCCAGGACAATGGCCTCAGTTCAGCCTGTTAAGTTTGCTGCCATGGAAGCACACTACTACGGCTCGGATAATGCAGCTCTTACTGCTTTCGGGGTGCTTAAGAACTCAGGAAAAAAGATTGGGGAGAAGGAAATAATGGACTTTGCTTTCAGAATAAAGATACCAGGGTTTCTATCAGTCATGACCGGAGGAAATAAAAAAACATATGTTCCCGGAATCTATGACCTTGTGAATGGACCGGATACGATTCAGGGGATTTTACCGGTGATAATCAAGATCCAGAATGGCACTTTTGCTCGAGAAGTTCTTGCTGATTATAAGAGAGCTATAATGTTGAATGATACCCAGCAAATCAGGATCATTAAAACGGAGTATTTCCAAAGTAAAAAATTCATGGACGAAAAGTTCAGGTATTTCGGGTATGGATTTTTGTCAAAACCTGATAATGCCATTCCGAATGTCGCAATAACATTCTATTCATTTCATCTGATGGTCATGCTCGGATTCTTCTTCATCCTTGTCTGTGCAGTTTCAATTTTCCTTACGCTGAAAGGCTCAATTGCAAAACAGAGATGGTTCCTCTGGACAGCACTCCTTTCAGTTCCGCTTGCCTATATCGCCAGTGAAGCCGGGTGGGTGCTTACTGAGGTAGGAAGACAACCCTGGATTATACAGGACCTTATGCCGGTAACCAGTGGCGTTTCGCAGATAAGTGCCGGCTCGGTTATGACGACGTTTATACTCTTTGCCATACTTTTTACGGCACTTCTGATAGCTGAGGTTTCAATTATGGTGAAACAGATCAAAACAGGACCAAAACATTAGGAGGATTAATTATGACAACAATGATTTCATATGCTTTTCTGCAGCACTACTGGTGGATAATCATCTCCCTGCTTGCCGCCTTGCTTGTTTTCCTGATGTTTGTCCAGGGTGGTCAGTCGGCGATTTTTTCCCTCCCGGGGAACGAGACCCAGAAGAGATTGATTGTCAATGCCCTGGGACGCAAGTGGGAATTCACCTTTACTACTCTTGTTACTTTCGGAGGAGCTTTCTTTGCATCTTTCCCTCTCTTTTATGCTACAAGTTTCGGAGGAGCATACTGGGTCTGGATCGCAATATTATTCAGCTTCATAATACAGGCAATAGCTTATGAGTACCGTTCAAAGCCGGCCAATGTCTTTGGCCAGAAGACTTTCGACATTTTTCTTCTGATAAACGGGGCACTGGGACCATTCCTGATAGGTACTGCTGTGGGGACCTTTTTCACCGGGTCAGACTTCAGTCTCGACTATTATAACAGCGTTAAATGGGGAAGCGGCTGGCACGGACTTGAAGCTTTGCTTGATGCTAGAAATATAGCCCTTGGTTTAGCTGTTCTCTTCCTCGCAAGAACCAACGGACTGCTGTATTTGCTTAATACCATTGATGACGATGATCTCTCAGGCAGGTCTTCTAAAAAGCTGACAATAAACGCAATAAGCTTCCTTGTCTTTTTTCTTTTTTTCCTGGTAACCCTCCTGCTGTCAAACGGGCTGACGATAACCAACGGGGGAGCCGGGGTTGTTGCTGAAGATTACAAATTCCTGCATAATTTTCTGGATATGCCGGTAGTGCTTGTATTATTCCTTGTCGGAGTGGTTGCTATACTCTGGGGGATTGGGATAACAATCCTCAAAGGAAGCAGGAACGGGATCTGGTATACCGGTGCAGGTACCGTTTTTACAGTATTTGCACTGTTCCTTGTTGCCGGATTCAATAACAGCACCTTTTATCCTTCCGCATCCGACTTCAGGAGTTCCCTTACGATTTATAATGCTTCATCGAGTTATTTTACCCTTAAAACAATGATGTATGTTTCATTCATCATTCCTTTCGTGTTTGCCTATATCTGGTATGCCTGGAAGGTTATCAACAAAAGGAAGATTACGAGTGAGGAGATGAATGAGGAAGGGCATGTTTATTAAGGGCTTAAGGCGAAGGGCGACAGGCGGCAGAAAGAAGCACTGAAGACAGGCAGAGGGCATGACTTCAGAAATCCCCTATTTTATTGCAAGCGAAATCAGAGAAGCTGCAAGATACAATGGTATCACCAGGGGTGCAGCACCAAAACCAAAGATCGCAAGGGCGGCAACAACCAGGATAATCATAATGTATCTTCCTTCATTTCCGCGGAACCTCAGGTGAGAGGTTTTGAGTGAAAGCAATGGAAGCCTCGTCACCATAAGCAGTGAAATGATTATGGTGAAAATAATAAGCGCGGCAGGAGAGTTAATAAATGAGGCAAGAATTCCTGAGGGGGAGTAATGCCAGGCAATAACGATGGAAATGACAGCAAGTGCATTGGCCGGAGTGGGCAGACCTTTAAATGACGTGGTCTGCGTCTCATCAACATTGAACTTTGCAAGCCGCAAAGCCGCGCAGACAGGCATAATGACGGGAACCATCAGGATTAATGCATCCCTGATAAAGCCTGAATTGAATATCATTGCAGCATCTGCTGCAAGAGATTTAGTCAGCAACTGGAATATTATCAAAGCCGGTGCCACACCAAAGCTGACAACATCTGCCAGGGAATCAAGCTCTTTACCGACATCAGAGTATGCATTCAGCATCCTTGATGAGAAACCGTCAAAGAAATCAAACACCATTGCAGCCAGTATCAGCCATGATGCAGTTACAATATTTCCGTTAACAGCATAGATAATTGCAATGAACCCGGATGCAAGATTAAGCGAGGTTATCAGGTTTGGAATATGTTTTTTCATTTATGGTTGAATCATGAAAGGAGAGCAAAATTAAGATAAATTTCAGTTATAATGCCAATTTGGTTAAATTTGGCACCACAGAAATAAGGTATGATTGATTTTACGAATATAAAGATAGCTGTAGACTTTGATGGTACGATCGTTGAGCATCAGTATCCTGAAATAGGAAAGGAAAAACTGTTTGCTTTCCAGACTTTAAAGGAGCTTGAAAAGAAAGGAGCAAGGCTTATTCTTTGGACATTCCGGACTGGTACCGAACTTGAAGCTGCTGTCGAGTTCTGCAAGAAAAACGGGATAGAATTCTATGCAGTGAACAAGAATTACCCCGAAGAGATAATGGATGAATCTGTCAGCCGTAAAATTGACGCTGATATTTACATCGATGATAAAAATGTCGGCGGCTTTCCGGGATGGAGCGAGATATGGCAAATACTTTTTCCTTTTGAGATCGAGCAAAAAGAGGCTGAAAAAAGGATTGCTTCTTCACGGAAAAATATATTAAAACGATTATTCTTACGGATAATAACACCAGATGAAAGGTAACCACCTGAAATATTTATTTACACTTTCGGCTCTGCTCATATTCATTTGGGCAATTTCATGTTCAGGCCGTTCGGGAAATGTTATCAATACTCCAAAAGCAGTAACTGCAAATTCATCAGAGGATATCCAGTCTAGACTTATTACCCTGAAAATCCCGGAAGAGAATTCAGCTTATAAAGCAGGCGACAGGATTGAGGTTATCATTGACCCGAGGGATCCTGGCCGTCAGCCTGACTCAGTCACAGTGTCATTTGACGGAAAGATGGTTGTATCGCTGCGATTGGCGCCATGGAAATATACTATTCCTGCATCATTTACTAAAAACACGGGCAGGAAATCACTAAAGATAACTGCTTATCGTGAAGGGAAGGCAAGAACGACTGTAACCCGTTTCATCATAATCAATTCCGACATCATCCCAAAACGTTATGGTTACAAGATAATACATACTTACCCGCACGACAGGGATTCATTTACACAGGGTCTCTTTTATGACGAGGGAGTTTTCTATGAAGGGACAGGTCAGGAAAGTTCAAGTCTCAGAAAAGTAGAACTGGAAAGCGGGAAGGTGCTTCAGCAGCTAAATCTCCCATCTAACCTGTTCGGTGAGGGAATTACACTTTACAATGGCCGGATCTTCCAGGTGACCTGGCGATCTCGGGTGGGGTTTGTTTACGAAAAGTCAACATTCAAGCAGATCAACAAGATATATTACCAGACTGAGGGTTGGGGACTGACGACTATGGACGATAAGATCGTGATGAGCGATGGCAGCAATGTGATTTATTTTTTTGAACCTGAGATGTTTACAGTTATTTCAAGGATTGAGGTTTATGACAATGAGCATAAGGTCGACACACTTAATGAGCTTGAATATATCAATGGTGAAATCTGGGCCAATATCTGGATGACCGATCTTATTGCAAGAATAGATCCCTCAACAGGTAAAGTACTTGGATATATTGACCTGAAAGGGATACTCAATGATCCGGAGACGGATACCAGGGTTAATGTGCTAAACGGCATTGCCTTTGATAAGGCCGGGAACAGGATTTTCGTGACAGGCAAAAACTGGCCGAAGCTTTTTGAGATCAGGCTTACTGAATGATCTTCACGCCATAAACAACATTAATTCCCGCCGGTATAATCGAAAATTCAGCCGGCGTGTGTCCCAGCGATTCCCCGTCGGCTTCGGCAAACATTACCGGGTCAGAAGTCACTTTCAGGTTATTGCACCTGTAACCATCAACCAGTGGATGACTAAGAATTGTACCATCGTATAGCAATTTTAGACTTTTAATTATCTCGATCTTGGACATGTCGCGGATGACAGTAATATCGAGCAGGCCGTCATCAGGCAGAGCCTCGGGAGTCTGTCTCATTCCTCCACCGCAATATCTGCCGTTCCCGACATTTATTGAAAAAATATTGCAGGAGCTGGATTTGCCATCAATAGTTATTTCTGAATTGATTTTTTTATAAAAGATAAGGCTGGAGAGAAGGTTGTAGAAATATATTGCCTGGTTGCTTCTGCCTTTATCCTTCTGCTTATTTGTTTTATTCACCACCAGTGCTTCGAAACCAAGACCGGCAATATTTATGAAGTACCTTTTCTCCTGAGTGTTACCGTTATAATAGCTTATAAGGCCAATATCATGAGGCATGATTTTATTCTCCTTAAGCACTTTTACAGCGCCTTCGTACACCAGGGGGATTCCGAACATCCGTCCCCAGTCGTTGCCTGTACCAACCGGGATCATACCAACGACAACCTCCCGGGGAGAGCAATTATCCTGGGTGAAAATCCCATTGACGACCTCGTTTAGGGTTCCGTCGCCTCCAACGGATATGATTTTTCTGAACCCGGCCCCTGTCGACTCCCTGGCAAATTCAATTGCCTGCCCTTTCCTTTCAGTAAATTTTGCTTCGAAAGACATACCGTTTTTTTCAAGGAGACCAGAGATCCTGTCCCAGTCCTTCTTCCCCTTTCCGTTGCCGGCATTTGGGTTTACAATTATTAACCAATCATTATGAACGGGAATAGATGCCATTTTCATTGAGGTTATAAAGAAACGTAAAGATGTAAATAAAAGAGTCAGGTGATACTCTAATACCAAAACATAATTTTATTGACAAAAACAAGTATGTATACTAAATATCAATAAATCAGTAATATACGGCTGAAAAATAAGAATCATATTGTTAATAAAGTGTTGAAAACCACGATTAAAATGTTTACAACTACATCTTTCGGTTTCTGAAGCCGTGGTGCTTTAAATAGTAAATTTGAAGCTCAAAACTAAAACATAAAATCAGACAAAGAAAATATGGGAAGGATAATAGCAATAGCGAATCAGAAGGGTGGTGTTGGAAAGACAACAACAGCTATAAATCTTGCAGCAAGCCTTGCTGCGCTTGAAAAGAAAGTGTTGATTGTCGATGCTGATCCGCAGGCCAATGCTACCTCTGGCATTGGAGCAGATGCCCGGCAGATAAAATGCACTATTTATGATTGTCTAATAGATGGCAGAGATCCGAAAGAGACTCTTATGGGATGTGAGGTGGAGAATCTGACCCTGATGCCTTCCAATATTGATCTTGTAGGTGCTGAAATTGAAATGCTTGACAGGCCCGAAAGAGAAAAGATTCTTAAAGGAGTTCTGAAGCAGATCGAAAATGACTATGATTATCTGCTGATCGATTGTTCCCCATCGCTCGGGCTACTTACGGTAAATGCTCTTACAGCAGCGCATTCAGTGATAATACCTGTTCAGTGCGAGTATTTTGCCCTTGAAGGACTTGGCAAACTGCTCAATACAATCAAGATCATTCAGAATAACCTGAATCCGGAACTGGAGATAGAAGGATTTCTCCTTACCATGTACGATTCAAGATTAAGGCTCTCAAACCAGGTTGCAGAAGAAGTTAACAAGCATTTTCAGCAAATGGTATTCTCGACTATAATCCAGAGGAATGTCAAGCTTTCTGAAGCTCCCAGCTTTGGTCAGCCTGCAATTCTGTATGATGCAGATTCAAGGGGAACAGTCAACTACCTCAATCTTGCAAAGGAGGTGATAGAAAAACAGGCGGCAAGGGTTAAGTGAAACAGGAACAGCTTTCAATCTTAAAGTAATGGAAATGATAAAGAAAAATGCGTTGGGAAGAGGCCTTGGAGCATTAATTGATGGTGTTGAAAAAGAAGTTCTTGAAAAGAAAGTAGAGGCAAACCAGGATATTTCAGTCGACGCAATTGATGCTAACCCCTTTCAACCCAGGACAAGTTTTGATGAGCAGGCTCTCGAGGAGCTTGCCGCTTCAATCAGGAAACTGGGCATAGTTCAGCCGCTCACTCTCCGTGAGACAGGCAATGGAAGATATCAGCTGATTGCCGGCGAAAGAAGACTTCGTGCGGCAAAGCTTGCAGGACTATCCCGTGTTCCGGCATATATCCGTACAGCTGATGATCAGGCAATGCTGGAGCTTGCACTGGTTGAAAACATTCAGCGCGAAGATCTTGATGCAGTTGAAGTTGCAATAAGCTTCCAGCGATTGATAGAAGAGTGTAAGCTTACACAGGAAAAGCTTAGCGAAAGAGTTGGTAAACAAAGATCCACAGTAGCAAACTATCTGAGGCTTTTAAAGCTTCCTGCTGAGATACAGCTGGGAATAAAGAACAAGCATGTGATGATGGGACATGCCCGCACACTTGTGAATATCGAAGATCCGAAGAAACAGATGGTGGTCTATTATAAGATTATCGAAGGTGACCTCTCCGTGCGCCAGGCAGAAGAGCTCGTAAGGCTTCTTCAAACGGAAAAGATCAAGGACCCTGCAAAACTTGAAAGAAAAAGAAAACTCAACCAGGATTTTGCCCAGCTTTCTGAGCATTTGAAAAGGATTTTTTCATCAAAAGTGAACTTCAGGATAAATGAACTCGGCAAGGGAAAAATAGTCATCTCCTTTGAGAGTGCCGAGGAGATGGAGCGTATTTTAGGCATATTTGATCGCCTTAACTCCTGAAAATAATTATATTTGTCGCGCCGTTTAAAAGGTACTTAAAATCAATGACGGCTGGAGTTTATTTTGAAAGCGTACCATAAAATAGCATTTCTTATATTAGTAAACCTGTTTTGTTTGCTTCAAAACAATTTTGCACAGGATACCGTCTCCGTCTCCGTACCAACAAAACATAAATTTAAAGCAGAGCCTCTCAGGGCAACAATGCTTGCTGTCGCCCTGCCGGGTTTTGGCCAGATATATAACAGGAAATACTGGAAAGTGCCTTTTGTGTATGCAGGCTTCGGCGGAGTCATATATTCAATACACTTTAACTCAAAAGAGTACAACATATTCATGAAAGCATACCAGGATTTTATTGATAACATTCCCGCTACAGACTCTTATTTGAGTTTGTTTCATAATGTTGATCCTGCAACCTATGATCCTGTCAAAGAGCCTGGTAACTATGCATGGTACAAGGAGAGAATGCTCAGACAGGTCGATTATTATAAAAAATACCGTGATCTTTCGTATATTGGCATCGCAGCATGGTACCTGTTCACGATACTTGATGCCAATGTTGATGCGAGTCTGTATAATTTCGATATAAGCAACGATCTCGATCTTAAGGTAGAACCGGTGGTGTTGCCATTATCAGGCCAGGCATATATGGGTGTCAGCCTGAAATTAACATTTTAACTTTTATTGAATGAGACGAATAAGTGTCATAATTACATTTCTTTTCCTGATCTTCTTCAGTGCCGGTGCTGCTCCCGAGACAGATACCATTATCATTAAGTCTGACATTGAATCCGAAAAGATTTCAACTGATCTCGACAGCCTGGTTTGCAGCTGGTATGTGAAGCTGGCTCTTCAGAACAATCCTGATTTTTTTACCGGTGATACTACCGGTATCCAATATCCCGACTCTGTTTACAAAAACAGGTTAAGCAAGATCAATTCGCTTATTAAACTCCCTTTTAACAGCATTGTAAGAAATCATATTCACGTTTATACAATCAAACAAAGGGAAAAGTTTGCTGCTGTTCTCGGGCTGATGGATTACTATTTCCCTATGATCGAGGATATTTTCGACTCCTACGGGCTCCCGGCCGAGCTTAAATATATGGCTGTAATTGAGTCAGCGCTTAATCCCAATGCTGTTAACAGGTACTCTGGTGCTACAGGATTGTGGCAGTTCATGTACAGCACCGGCAGGATGTACGGATTGACAATAAATTCCATCGTTGATGAAAGAAGAAACCCCGTGCTGGCTACGCAGGCGGCTGCAAAATATATCAGGGATCTGTATAGTATCTATAATGACTGGACACTGGTTATTGCTGCATACAACTGTGGTCCGGGCAATGTGAACAAGGCAATAAAACGATCCGGAAATAAAAAGGATTACTGGGAGATATTCTACAGGCTGCCAAGGGAAACAAGAGGATATATACCTCAATATGTTGCAGCTGCCTATGCCGTTAATTATTACTCAGAACATGGCATAAAGCCTCTGCCTATTAACATCCCTGTAGCTACTGATACAATAATGGTAAACAAGGATATACATCTTACCCAGATCTCAGCGGTATTGAAAATACCGCTTGGTGAGTTGCGTGCTCTCAATCCTCAGTATAAAACCGGCCTTGTTCCGGGATCATCAAAACCTCAGGCTCTCACTTTGCCAATGAATCACCTTGCCGATTTCATCGATCTTAATGATACTATCAGAGGATATAAACCGGAACTGTATCTTAACAGAACGACCCAAATTGCCGACCCGTCAAGGTCGAGTTACCTTCCTGCAGACATTAAGGGTAAAACAAAGCTCATCTATTCAGTAAAGGATGGCGATAATCCCGGATTCATTTCGGAATGGTACCATGTGGGATTATCTGAACTGAGATACTGGAACAATATTTTCCGGAGCACAATCCGCGTTGGACAGAAGCTTGTGATATATGTTGATCCGTCAAAATCAGAATATTATTCAAAGATTAATACAATGTCGTTTGACGAGAAGCAGAGAACGATCGGAAAAACGGGTTTATCAGCCGTGGCTGTTCCTCAGACTGCTCTTCTTTCGCAAGTTGATGGAGATTATGTCACCTATACTGTCCGCTATGGCGATACTATTTGGGATATAGTAAAGATGTTCGATAACGTTACAACCACGGAAGTACTTAATCTGAATAATATCACTGAGCCTGGGAAGATACGGGTGGGACAGAAGCTTAAGATTAAAAAGAAGAGCTGATTTGTGACTAATATATGCGCCCTTTCAGGTCGTTTTTATTGTTGTTTATACTTCTTGCATGCCTGACCGGCATGTGTTATTTTTTCCCGGTAAGCAGTTTAGTCCCGACTTTACCCGACCTCTTCCCGGAGCTCTCAACCTTAATATTAAAGCAGGAAACCCTGCCTGACCATAAAACTCTCCCTGAACAGGTCAGGGATACCCTCATAATCCAGAAACCGAATTCTGCAGTAACTGCAGACACTGCAGTTAATTTAATCAGCAAAAAAGAAAATATTCTTGCTCCGTTTATCGATTCTATCAATGAATCGAAGCGGCAGGTGAGAATTATGTACTATGGTGATTCTCAGATTGAAGGCGATCGTATAACCTCCTGTCTCAGGCATGCTTTACGAGAAGGAAGGATTGGAAATGGTCCGGGATTGTTCCTTCCGGTTATGCCTGTTATGTACACAAAGTCTCTCTGGCTGAAATCATCAGCAAGCTGGAAAAGATTCAATTACCTTTCCTATAAAAACGGCGAGATAACAGATAATAAGCTTGGCCCTTTCATGGCGATTTGCAGGTTTATTCCTCCAGGAGAAGTATCTCCTTCAACTGAAAAAGCATGGGTAAGGATAAGACCCTCACAGTATGCCGACTCATCATCGGCAAGGTATGACCTGCTCAGGATATTTTATTCGAACACTTCTGGCAGGGTAAATATTAAAGTTACCGCTGATAATGCTGTAGTGCTGACCGACTCGCTTAAGAAGAGTCCTGACCTGAACGAAATGACCTGTAACCTTGGCGGGGCAAAAGACATAATTCTTGAGTTTTCAGGCAGGGTAAGTCCTGATATATACGGCATCAGCATTGAAAGCAGGGATGGGATAATTGTTGATAATATACCATTGAGAGGCAGCGCAGGGCTGGAATTTACAATGGTGGACAAAGAGAACCTCCGGGAGATGTACGAGAAGCTTGATCCTAACCTAATTATTCTTCATTACGGACTCAATATTGTCAGGAATGTGAGGAATGATTACTCATACTATAAACGAGGATTGAAGCGCCAGATTGAGCGGGTAAAGGAGGTGGCCCCACGATCTGCCATAATGGTGATCGGAGTGACGGATATGGCAGCAAGCGAAGGCGACTCTGTTGAATCGTACCATAATATACCTTCAATTATCAGGGCGCAGGCAGAGGCTGCAGATGAGTCCGGTGCAATATTCTGGGATTCGTACAGTGCAATGGGGGGGAAATCCTCTATAATAAGCTGGTCGAAGAAAAAACCACCCCTCGCACAATCAGATTATATACACTTTACATATCTGGGAGCAGATAGTATCTCAAAATTGCTTTACGGATATATCATCTCCTCCGGGAAAAGGGATACCGGCCAGGTTACTTTAGCGAAAAATATACCTGACACCTCACATGTAACTCATAGTGAAGTAATGGTTAAATCGCCGAAACCTCCGGAGCAGGCAGGGGGGAAGCTGCGGGTGTTAGTTTCAGAAATTTTCAGTTATGACCCCGATAAACCCCTAATATTTTCAACGCCTGCATTCTGGATATTTTTCCTGCTGGTGATGGCTGGTTACAGCCTTATTTACAGGAAACCATTCATCAGGAATTTCTACCTCCTGATTGTCAGTCTCTTCTTCTATTACAAATCAGGTGGTCTTTTTCTCTTCCTTTTGGTCCTGGTCACAATAGTTGATTATACAGCAGGTCTCCTTATACATCATTCCAGGAAGAAAATATTCAAACGGCTCTTCATTTTTTTAAGCCTACTCTCAAACCTTGGAATTCTTGCTTATTTCAAGTATACTGGTTTTTTAGTGAATGCAATAAACGACCTGTTCGGAACAGGGATCCAGGTTCATGATTACCTGGCAGCGTTCTCAAATTTTCATCTTGGCACTTCATTTGACATCAATAACATTATCCTTCCTGTCGGGATCTCATTTTTTACCTTCCAGTCACTAAGCTATACCATTGATGTCTACAGGGGCAAGCTGCTACCGGTCAGGAATATCGTTGATTTTGGATTTTATGTCTCTTTCTTTCCGCAGCTTGTCGCAGGGCCGATCGTAAGAGCGTCTGAGTTTATTCCCCAGCTGTACAGCAAGTTCAGCCTTTCGAAAAGAGAGTTTGGCTATGCACTTTTCCTTATCTGCAAGGGGCTCATTAAAAAGATCATTATCTCCGATTATATTGCAACTAACTTTATCGATCGTGTATTTGACCTCCCTTCATCATTTTCAGGCTTTGAGAACCTTATGGCAATATATGGGTACGGCCTCCAGATATATTGTGACTTTTCGGGGTATACCGATATTGCAATAGGACTTGGATTGATAATGGGATTCAGGCTCCCGGTCAATTTCAACTCACCATACAAAGCATCAAGCATCAGCGATTTCTGGAAAAGATGGCATATCTCACTCTCAAGATGGCTAAAGGACTATCTCTATATTTCACTGGGAGGGAACAGGAAGGGAAAATTCAGGACCTATGTCAACCTGATGATAACCATGTTGCTTGGAGGGTTATGGCATGGTGCAGCATTGAAATATGTAATATGGGGCGGGCTGCATGGCATCGGACTTGTTATTAACAGGATCTGGAATTCAATTTTTGGTGACAGACTGGCCTCCAGCCGTTTCGGGCGTGCCATTGCAGTCTTCATAACTTTCAATTTTGTAAGCTTCTGCTGGATCTTTTTCAGGGCACCTGATATGAACAGCGCAATGATAATGCTCAGGCAGATAACGGGAAGTTTCTCCCCCGGTTCCTACCTGACCGTTTTACCTGCTTATAGCAGCGTCTTTATGCTCATCATTGCAGGATACCTGATTCATTTCCTTCCGGAGAAAATCAAGGAGTCATACCGGGGGTTTTTTATCCGGGTCCCTCTTGTTGCAAAGCTTGCCGTTATAATGATTGTTGCTGTATTGTTGCTTCAGATGAGAACTACCGACGTGATGCCGTTCATCTACTTCAGGTTCTGAGCATGTGGTTACAGGTAGTTTTCTCCGTCACTGACTTCTTTCACAAACGGCGCTATAGCTCTTTTGTAAATACCCTGCACATATGCAATTGCCATACCATAGTTGGTGATTGGAATGCCGGCCTTTATTGCAGGCTGGAGCCGGTTATGCAACTGCCTCCTGGTAATCATGCAGCCTCCGCACTGGATTAAGAGCGCATAGTCGGTTATTGGACGAGGCAGTGTGTCGAGTCCTGCCACAACTGTATATTCAATTTTTTTACCGGTGAAATTTGTTATCCACCTGGGAATTTTTGTCCTTCCGATATCGTCGCATGCCACATGATGTGTGCATGATTCGAGAAGAAGCACCCTGTCGCCATCCTTAAGCTCAGATATCTTAGGGGTACCTTTAAGGTAATTCTCAAAGTCGCCCTTGAACCTGGCAAGCATAATGCTGAAGCTTGTAAGCGGAATATCATCAGGTATGGAAGCATCAGCTTTTACAAATACCTGTGAATCTGTTATCGCTAGCGCCGGCCTTATCCCTGTCTTCCTGAGAAAAGCATCTACTTCCCTCTCCTTTAATACAATTGCAACGGCGTCATTATCAAGAATATCCCTTATTGCCTGTACCTGTGGCAGGATCAGTCTGCCTGCCGGTGCTTCGACATCTATGGGTGTGATCAGTATCACTATATCGCCATAGCTGATAAGGTCGCCAAGCAGGGCAGGGGTCCTGAGGGAGTGTTCGGGAATGGTGTTTCGTATAAGGTTAATAAGCTCCTCATAATTGCGCTTATCGGCAACGGAAAATTCAAACAGGTCTGCCCCGCTTTTCTCAGACACTTTTTTTCTGAATGCCGCTGAGGGCACCTTGAGATCAGACTTACTATTAATTATTATGAATGGAATATCCTGCGATTTGAATTTATTTACCAGGCCATCTTCATATTCTCCCCAGATGTTATCAGTAACCAGAAGGAGGGCAAGGTCGATTATATCAAGAGTCCTGAGCGTTCTTTCAACTCTTTTGGTGCCAAGCTCACCGGAATCATCTATCCCTGCAGTATCTACAAGGATAACAGGTCCGAAGCCGGTGATCTCGAATGATTTCTTAACCGGGTCGGTCGTTGTCCCTGCTTGATCGGAGACAATGGCAATATCCTGTCCTGCAAGGCAGTTTATCAGGCTGCTTTTACCGTGGTTACGCCTGCCATAGATACCGATATGAGGTTTTGACTCTTTCCCTTTTGACATTTGAAAAGATAATTAGTACAAAATTAATAATTATAGCCTTTTAAAGCTCATCGAGTGAAAACCCCAGCTTAAGGAGGTTTCCCGGCTGAAGAATGCTTTTCAGCTTTTCATCTTCAATGACTTTCAGTATACGGTTGGCTTCGAAGATATCGATCTTCTTTTCCTTCATGAATGATGCTACCTCCGCAGCTTTATGGTAGCCTATATGGGGACTCAGTGCAGTTGTTACTGACGGGCTGTAAATGAGTGCATTATACCCGGCTGCCTCATTGATTATCAGCCCCGAAAAGAGGTTGGCAAGCAATGTTGAGTTGCAGGATATAAGCAGGCTAAGACTTTCAATTATTGAGCAGCCTATTACCGGCAGGTAAGCATTCAGTTCAAACGCGCCCTGTCCGCATAGCGAGCTTATAAGGTTGTCGTTGGAGTAAACCTTATGTGCAGCTGATATAACGAATTCAGGAATTACCGGGTTGATCTTCCCCGGCATTATGGAGCTGCCGACTTGTCTTTCAGGTATCTTAATGATCTTATCGCCGGCAATATCAGAAGCCAGCAGCCTCAGATCCGATGACATTTTCTCGAGGTTTACGGCATGAGCCTTTAAGGTGGCATGGATCTCAACCCATTTATCCAAATTTGATGTGGCATCGGAAAGGTTCTCACTGTGAGAGAGCTGCATTTCGGTGAGCGCCCTTAGTTCCGGAACAACCTTCATAATGAAAAAGCGCGGTATTGCCAGTCCGGTTCCTGTGGCGCCACCTCCCAGATTGACCTGCTTGATCCTCTCAAAGCATTTCGAAACTCGCCACCAGTCACGCGAAAGGGCCTCATTATAGGCGCTGAAGAGCAGTCCGAAAGAGGAGGGGACAGCTTCCTGGAGCTGCGTATAACCGGGACGGAGCTTATCCCTGTTCTGTTTTTCATATACTTCAACCTTCTGCCTCAGGAGGTTTATTTTTTCCTCAAGTTCCTGTAATAATTTTATTACTGCAATTGTAAGGGCAGTTGGAATAACATCATTTGTCGACTGGAAAATATTTGAATGACTTGTGGGATCGATATAAGTGTAATTTCCACACTTATTACCGGTTTTCAGAAGCGCGGCATTAGCGATTATTTCGTTTACATTCATGTTGATGCTTGTTCCGGCTCCGCCCTGAACCCCGGGTACAATGAAATTTTCGAAGTATTTTCCTTCAGCCACCTCTCCTCCTGCATTGATGAGCGCATCAAGTATGTTGTCGCTTAAAGGATTAAATGGCAAGTTATTTCCGAGCTTTTTAGAAGCTGCGTCTCTGAATTTTCTGTAGGTCTTGTAACATGCAACCTTTACGATACCGACAGCCCGGTACCATTCGATAGGGAAGAGTGTATTGCCTGGAAAATTCTCTTTTGCCCTGATGGCATGAATGCCGTAAAGTGCATCGGAAGGGATCTGCTTTTCTCCTAAAGTATCTTTTTCAGTACGGTACATACTTTTCAGATTTCTCTGTGGCTCTCTGTGTCTTCTCCGGATTTTCTCAGTGTTACTAAAAAATAAAAACTTACACAGAGTTACACAGAGAAGACACAGAGTTACACAGAGGATTATATATTTGAACCGGAAACAGGTCTGGCGTAGGCAAGAACATCTGCCCCGGTAATTTCATCTTTACAAAGTATTATAAGTCTTTCAAGAACATTCCTAAACTCACGTATATTTCCAGTCCAGTCGATTTTCTGAAGCTCCTTTATTGCATCCTTTTTAATTGTTTTTTTGCTCATTCCGTACTCCTTGCATATTAGTGAGTTAAAATACTCAGCCAGAATCGGAATATCCTCTGCGCGTTCATTGAGCGAAGGCACATAAATGAGAATAACACTCAGCCGGTGATACAGGTCCTCCCTGAAATTGTTTGATTCAATCTCTTTTCTGATATTTTTATTTGTTGCAGTTACAACCCTTACATTCACCTGGATATCCTTATCGGATCCTACCCTGGTTATCCTGTTTTCCTGGAGCGCCCTGAGCACTTTAGCCTGGGCCGACAGGCTCATATCGCCAATCTCGTCGAGGAATAGAGTTCCTCCATTTGCCTGTTCAAATTTTCCAATATGCTGCTTTATGGCAGAAGTAAATGATCCCTTTTCATGTCCGAACAGTTCACTCTCAATCAGTTCAGAAGGAATGGCTGCGCAGTTTACTTCCACGAAAGGACCCTTTGCCCTGCTGCTCTTTTCATGAATCTGGTGAGCAACAAGCTCTTTCCCGGTACCGTTGGCACCGGTTATCAGAATCCTGGCTTCAGTCGGGGCAACACGATCGATCATATCCTTTACCTTCATGATGGCATCGGACTCCCCAACGATCTCATACATCTTACTGATCTTATTTTTCAGCACCTGCGTCTGTGTAATAAGAGTCGATTTATCCATTGCATTACGGATGGTTATGAGAAGCCTGTTTAAGTCGAGAGGTTTTTCAAGGAAGTCGTAGGCGCCTTTTTTTATTGCTTCCACGGCTGTATCAATATTGCCATGGCCCGAAATCATAATAACAGGAGTGACTGATGAGATGTCCATAAGTTTCTGCAGCACTTCTAAACCATCCATCTTCTGCATCTTGATGTCGCAAAGCACGACATCATAAGAGTTGACAGAAAAGAGTTCGATGGCTGAGGCCCCGTCTTCAGCAAGATCTACCACATGTTTCTCATATTCCAGAACATCCTTCAGGGTGTTCCGGATAGCCTTCTCATCGTCGATAACTAGTATTTTGGACATATTTCTTTCATTAAAATAATCCCACCCATTTTATATTCCAGAGGGAGACCTTATAATTCAGGCGACCGGTAACCGGTAACCGGCAACCGGATACCTATCCAGAATATCTCAGCCACTTCCACATCTCCTTCCACGACGATTTCTTGCCGTACATAAGAATGCCGGTCCTGTAAATCTTGGCTGCCATCCAGACAAATGCAAGGAATGTGATTACCATTATACCCATTGACAAGGCTATCTGCCAGCCGGGAACTTCAAACGGTATCCTGGCCATCATGACTATAGGTGAGGTAAGCGGTATCATCGAGAACCAGAATGAAATGGAGCTTTCGGGGTTCTGCATGGTTCCAATTGCTACAAACAACCCCAGAATAATCGGTATTGTAACCGGAAGCATAAATTGCTGTGTATCGGTTTCGCTGTCAACGGCAGATCCGATTGCTGCAAAAACTGACGCGTAAAGAAGGTATCCTGTGATAAAATAGAATATGAATGAAGTAATTATCAGCAGCCAGTTCTGGTGCATGGCACTATCGAACATTTTTGAGAACTCGGCGAGCTGTGGATTTGCCTGGACTGCATTCACTGAAGTTCCGGTAGTTGCTGGCTGTGACTGATCACCGCTCAGTACGTTCTGTGGGATCATCTGTGTCACCTGGGTAACATTGGCTTTATCCAGAACAACCGTTTTTACAACAACCACTATTGCCCCTGTCAGGGCTATCCAGATAAGAAACTGTGTCAACCCTACAAGTGCAATACCCACTATTTTCCCCATCATAAGCTGCACTGGTTTGACTGAGGAGATTATAACTTCGACGACCCTGCTTGTTTTCTCTTCAATAACACCTCTCATTACCTGCGATCCGAACATGAAAACGAGCATATACATCAGGAATCCTCCGATATAAGCCACTGCCATTGCAATACCTGTACTGGTCTCTGTAGTTTTCCCTGATTCATCAATCTTAATTGTCTGCACCGATACTTTTGTCCTGATGCTTTTCAGGATATCATCAAGGTCCTTTATGTTGTAACCAAGCAGCTTTTGCCTCTCTATCTCTTTTTCAAGCGAGCCTTCTATATGCTCGAGAAGATCTATTGGCGGCTGTTTTTTGGAAAAAAGCTGTATTGCATTCGGGGTGGTTGCAAGTTCAGGAGCAATATAGAGGATGCCGTAATATCCAGCCTGCTGGAAGTTTTTCTTAAGATCATTCACGTTTACATTATCAAGATAAACGTATTCAGCGTCCTTTGTGTTTGTGATGGCATTTCTGAATATGACAGATCCATCTCCAACCACAGCAATCTTTTTGAATTGCTTGTCCTGATTCATCATGAGAAGAGTCGGAAGGACAAACAGTGCAGCCATCAGGACAGGAGCAAGGAGCGTCATAATAATGAACGATTTTTTCCTGACCCTGGTCATATATTCCCTTTTTATAATTACAGATGTCTTATTCATAATCTTGATATTTCAGAAGTTAAAAAGGGTATTAATTTTTTGATTCCACTACCCTGATGAATATTTCATTCATCGATGGCAGAGCCTGGTTAAAGGAGAGTATAGTCCCTGATTTCATAAGGTTGGTCAGGATATCATTTGTCCCGATGGAGTTAGTAGTCTTAAGCCTTATAATGCTTTTGTCATTGTCAAGCTCCTGCTTAAGTACCTGGTACTGTCCATTACCTTCGATCTTAACATTCCCGCTGAAAACGAGATCATATTCATTTGCAGCCCAATTCCTGCGGATCTCATCAACGCTTCCCTCAAGTATTGTCTTCGCTTTATCAATAAGGGTGATATTATCACAGAGTTCTTCAACCGATGCCATATTGTGGGTCGAAAAAATTATTGTAGCTCCCCGTTCTCTCAGGAAGAGGATCTCATTCTTTATAGTGTTGGCATTTACAGGGTCGAATCCTGTAAAAGGCTCATCGAAAATAATAAGCTTCGGTTCATGGAGAATAGTAGTAATAAATTGAACTTTCTGCTGCATTCCTTTTGAAAGCTCCTCCACTTTCTTTCCCCACCAGTCAACAATATCAAGTTTTTTGAACCAGTATTTAAGCCTTCTCATAGCTTCGGCTTTTGAAAGTCCTTTAAGCTGTGCAAAGTAGACAGCCTGTTCGCCAACCTTCATCTTCCTGTAAAGGCCCCTCTCTTCCGGGAGGTAACCAATAGAAATAACATCTTCAGGCAAGAGTTTCCTATCGTTAAGGTAAAGTTCGCCGGCATCAGGTCCGGTAATCTGGTTAATGATGCGGATGAGGGTTGTTTTCCCAGCCCCATTTGGTCCTAGTAGTCCGTATATGCATTGTTCAGGCACTGAAATACTTACATTATCAAGTGCCTTGAAGCTGCCGAACTGTTTGGTTACATTCCTTGCTTCAAAGAGTGACATAAAATATTAATTAGTTTTTAAAATGAAAGGTAAATATATAAAATCTATTGATTTCCTACTCGAAGTACCCTCTCATCCTTTCGAAAAAGCCTTTATCGTCCTTATCGGGTTTTGGTGCAAATGATTCTGATTCCCTGAACTTCTCAACAGTTTTTGACTCTTCCCTGCTCATTGTTTTTGGGATCCATACATTGACGTTCACTAGCAGATCGCCACGACCGTAACCGTTAACTTCAGGCAATCCCTTGCCCCTGAGCCGGAGTATTTTTCCAGGCTGGGTGCCGGGTTCAATTTTTATTTTGACGTTATTGTCTACTGTTGGGACTTCAACATGAGTTCCGAGGATGGCATCCGGGATGCTGATGAACAGGTTATAGATCAGGTCGTTGCCCTCCCTGATAAGATCCTGGTGATCCTCTTCGTCAACAACTACCAGCAAATCTCCGTTTACTCCGCCTCTTCTTGGAGCATTACCCTTTCCACTAACGGTCATTTGCATGCCTTTGGAAACACCGGCAGGAATATTTATTTTGATAATATCTTCTTTCTCCACAATACCTTCGCCATAGCAGGTTGTACATTTCTTTGTTATAGTTTTTCCTTCGCCGCCGCATGCAGGGCAAACTGAGGTAGTCTGCATCTGACCCAGCATGGTATTCGTGAGCCTGGTAACGTGGCCCGATCCATGGCATGTGGAGCATGTCGACATGCTGTTTGAATCAGCAGCCCCGGTACCTCCGCAAGCACCACAGGTTTCATACTTAGTGACCTTTATCTTTTTTTCTGACCCATTGGCAATCTCATGAAGATTAAGTTTGACCTTAACCCTCAGGTTACTTCCTTTATTGACTCTTTTACCGCCACGCCTGCTGCCACCGAATGCGCCGAAACCTCCGAAAGCGTCACCGAAAATATCACCAAACGACGAAAATATATCATCCATCGTCATTCCACTGCCACTAAATCCGCCATTTGCGCCGCTCATTCCAGAATGACCAAAACGGTCATACCTGGCTCTTTTTTCATCATTGCTTAGAACCTCATATGCTTCTGCAGCCTCTTTAAAGTTTTCTTCAGCTTTTTTATCACCCGGATTTTTATCGGGATGAAATTTAAGGGCTTGTTTCCTGTATGACTTCTTTATTTCATCTTTAGTGGCATTTTTTGATACCCCCAGGATCTCGTAATAGTCTCTTTTTTCCATCCGCTTTTTTTGCAATTGACTGCTTTACTTCATCAGGTAATATTTTATTCCCCGATAACAACTTTTGCATGCCTTATAACCTTATCCTGAAGATAATAGCCCTTCTGAATGACATCGACAATTTTCCCCTTTTTATCCTCTTCCTCAACGGCAATCTTTGCTACTGCATCGTGAAGGTCGACATTAAATGGACAGTTGAGAGAATCGATCTCTTTAATGCCGTTTTGCTTCAGAAAATCGCCGAATTTCATATAAATAAGATCAATTCCACCTTTTATTGCTGTATAATCTGCTGACGTTTCCATGTGTGAGATTGCTCTTTCAAAATCGTCCATGACCGGCAGGAGCTTGAGAAGAAGATTCTCGCTTGCATATCTTGAGAGCTCCATTTTTTCACGAAGCGTCCTTTTACGGTAATTGTCAAACTCGGCCGAAAGACGGATATATTTATCCTGCATCTCTGCCAGATTTTCCTCCAACTCTCTCTCCCGCGCAACAACTTTGTCAGGAGAACCAGATTCAGATAAAGGAGACTCTTCCGGATTCCCAATGCCATTCTCTATGGGATCATTCTCATAGCTCAGCATTCGGGGATTATCCGCAGAATTGTTATTTTCTTTATTATCAGGTGTTTCGATATGTTTTTCCAGGCTGGCTTCTTCTTCGTCAGCTCTCTTTTTCTTAACCATCACTCAAAAATATTTGATTTAATACTCCATTTATAAGCAAAATGCCTGCCAATGGAGAAAGATTGCCATTTTGACAGAGGGAAAAAAAGGTTTAAAGGTTCAAAGGTCCAATGGTACAAAGGTGTAATATTGTAATAGTGCTTATGCCGTAACTCCTTAATACCCTAATACCTTAATACCCTAATACCCTAATACCATTTGAAATTATCAGATTCTTTTTATATCGGCGCCAAGAGCATTTAGCCTTGCATCGATATTCTGGTAACCGCGGTCGATCTGTTCAATATTATGGATTACGCTTTCCCCCTCGGCAGACATAGCTGCAATAAGCAGGGCAACCCCGGCCCTGATATCGGGAGACGTCATTACGGTTCCCCTTAGCTTTCTCATTTTATCCATCCCGATGATGGTTGCACGGTGGGGATCACAGAGAATTATCTGGGCACCCATGTCTATCAGCTTATCGACAAAAAAGAGGCGGCTCTCAAACATCTTCTGGTGAATCAGAACTGAGCCTTTTGCCTGCGTTGCTGTCACAAGAAGAACACTTAGCAGGTCGGGTGTCAGCCCGGGCCATATGGCATCGGCTATTATCATGATTGACCCGTCAATGAAGGTCTCAATTTCATAATGTTTCTGCTGCGGGATGAAGATATCATCACCCCTTCTTTCAAGCTCTATGCCAAGACGGCGGAAAGAATCGGGGATGATGCCCAGGTTATCATAAGAAACGTTTTTGATGGTTATTTCAGATTCTGTCATTGCAGCCATCCCGATAAACGAACCAATTTCTATCATATCAGGAAGAATGGTGTGGGTGCATCCATTAAGTTCTTGAACACCATCAATATAGAGGAGATTTGAACCTATTCCTTCGATTTTTGCTCCCATCGAGACAAGCATGCGGCAAAGCTGCTGTATATATGGTTCGCATGCAGCATTATAGATTGTGGTCCTGCCTTTTGCCAGTACAGCCGCCATTATGATATTTGCCGTTCCAGTGACTGATGCCTCATCAAGGTGCATGTAAGCTCCCGAAAGAGAATCAGCCTCCACTTTAAAGAAAGGATCGGCTGAATCGAATTCAAATCTGGCCCCGAGTTTCTGGAAACCTATGAAATGCGTGTCGAGACGGCGCCGTCCTATCTTATCTCCGCCAGGTTTGGGTACGAATGCCTTGCCAAATCTGCCTAACAGAGGGCCGACAACCATGATAGATCCTCTCAGACTTTCGCTCTGTGTTCTGAATTCAGGCGTCTGCAGATAATCGAGGTTGATTTTACCGGCTACAAAACTATAGGTGGAATCAGACTCCCGGACAACTTTAACACCCATGCATCCAAGCAGTTCTATCAGCTTGTTTACATCAGCTATATCAGGGATATTTTTTATAGTGACTTTTTCCGGGGTCAGCAACGAAGCGCAGATAACCTGCAGAGCCTCATTCTTTGCGCCCTGGGGGATTATCTCACCCCTGAGCGACTTCCCTCCCTGAACGATAAAAGTGCCCATTAATGCCGGTTATGAATTTTCTTCTTATTGAATGGCTTATTCTGCTGCTTGCCATACGATTTCCCCTGCGGCTTGCCCATCGGTTTCTTTTTGGTCTGAGGTAAAAGCTCCTTTACCTCAAGGATCCTTACGCCCTCGGTCATCTTCAGCCTGCCTCGCGAAAGAAGAGTCATGTCGCCAATGATCACCTCATCAGCAACCTGGCTTCTGTTCCAGGTAATGTACGATTTCTTCATCTGGTTAACGATCAGGGTGGTGAGGTATTCTTTTTCCTCTCCATCCTTCATCTCGCAGGCCGCATCGATCATTAATTCTACAATGCGTCCATAATGAAGGAACCTGATATTACCTTGCTGATAGGGTACCTGACCGGGCTTTTCAAAAAACTTTGTTTGTTCAGGTACAGGATATGGAGAATCAATATCGAGCTCAAAATTTGCAATAAGCGAAAGATGATCCCATAATTTATGCCTGAAATCACCCTCATCGCGCAAATGCGGATTCAGGTTGCCCATAACCTGGATTATTGTCCTGGCAGCACGGTTTCTCTCGTTCCTGTCCTCAATTGTCTTAATATGATCAACCATCTTCTGCACATTCCTTCCATATTCAGGCAGAGCCATCCTTTTTCGCTGGGTATTGTAATCGTAAGTCATTATCTGGTTTTTAATTACTGCAAATCTAATAATTATATGCTAATTCACGAAAGATAATAAGCAGTCAGGGAAGCGTGGACGCTCCCAGGACGAATCTGACGGGTCGGGTAAATCCCTCTGATTAAGGATGATTAAAGACCAAGAAACTGTATTGCCAGGCCTGTAAGCAGAATCATTGAACCTGCAAGAAGGTTTGCATATTTTTCCAAAGGTTTCAGGTTTATTTTGCTCAGTCCCAGCTTGAAGATGAGCACAATTGCCATCATAGTACTTATTGTGACAATTGAAAAGAGTAAGGATACTATTACTGCTCCGTGGATATTATTCTGGGCAGCGGGATACATGACAAGAGGTATAAGAGGTTCGCAGGGACCGAAAATAAAAATTATGAAAAGAATCCATGGAGTCGTATTAAATGCATCCTTATCATGAATATGCGTGTGTTCAAGCTGGTGATCATGTTCATGGGAATGGGATTCACCGCCTAAATGAAAATGTGCATGGCTGTGTTTTTTTTTCTTCATAAGGTTTCTGATGCTGACAGCCATATAAACAAGTCCGAATGCTATAATAAGCCATGCGGCAATATTTCCGCGGAATGATTCAACAGCGACCAGTTTCTTTACCTCAATCCCCACTGCAATACCGATAAGCCCCAGAATTACAGAGCTCAGAACGTGACCAATACCGCAGAAAAAAGTTATGATTGCAGTCTTCCTCAGACTCCACTTCTTTGCTTCGCTGAGAACAATAAATGGCAGGTAGTGATCAGGTCCCAGCAGGGTATGCATGAATCCGATCGAAATGGCAGTTGCCGAGAGAAGTGTTATTGAATTGTCCATCAGAATGTTGCAATAAATAGAAGAATGTCAATCTGGTGCAATATATTTATAAAAAATGAAAATAACCGGGGCGGGAATAAATTTTAATAATTATTTCTTCTTACTCCCCAAACCTGTATCCGATAGCTGGTTCGGTTATGATCAGCGAGGGATGTGAAGGATCATCTTCAATTTTCTTTCTTAATTGTGCGACAAAAACACGCAGGTATTGGGTTTGATCAAGATAACCGTGACCCCATACCTCTTTCAGCAGGTATTGATGAGTTAATACTCTCCCTGAGTTTTTGGCCAGGATTGAAAGCAAAGAAAATTCAGTTGAGGTCAATTTCAGCAAGATGCCGTTCTTTCTGGCTGTATGACCTGCGAAATCTATTATGAACGACCCAAATGTCAGCTGTGAGTCAGATTTACCGAGATCATGCGTTAACCGTAAGGCAGTTCTTATCCTTGCAAGAAGTTCACCGGTCCGGAATGGCTTAGTCAGGTAATCATTAGCTCCGCTATCGAGTGCTTCTATAATGTCTTCTTCAGAGTTTCGTACCGACAAAATGATAACAGGATTTGTGTACCATTCTCTTAGTTTTTTTAACACTGAAACTCCATCATCGTCCGGGAGTCCGAGGTCGAGCAGGATAAGGGAAGGGTTGTAAGATGCTGCTGATGCAATACCCTCTTTTGCAGATGATGCAAGCAATGTTTTAAAACTATTGAGATTCAGGGTGATTTCCAGCAGCCTTCTTATCTGAACTTCATCATCGATGATTAATATTGTATCGGCTGTTATCAATAGTTAATTATAAAATTATTTTATCAATTTCAGGTGTCTCAGTCGGTATTTTAATTGTGAATATTGCTCCGCCGTTCTTCCTGTTTTCCACTATTACTGTACCTTTAAGTGCCTCAACAAAGCCTTTTACAATTGATAGCCCCAGCCCGGTACCCCCAGCTTGTGAACCTTCCAACCTGTAAAACTTATTAAAAATAAAGGAAATTTCCTTTTTTGGGAAACCAGGACCTCTATCCATAACCTGCAAAGTAATTATTCCATTGTCATAGAATGCTTTAACTCTTAAACTCATTGAATTAGAAGCATACTGGGTGGCATTATAAATCAGGTTGTAGAGTACCTGTTCCATTAATCCGAAGTCGATCTTTACAAAAGGCATGTTATCAGGAATAACAACATGCAGGTGGAAGGGTTTAAGTTCATCATGGAGATTTTCGGTGACTTTATTTATCAGATCATGAATATCGTACCAATCAAGCCGGGGAGAAATCCTACCGCTTTCGAGTCTTGACATATTAAGGAGATTTTCGATCAAACGGTTTAATCTTTTAGATGCCTTGAATATTTCATGAGAGAGCTCTTTACGTATTCCCTCCGGATGTTGCAATGTAAGCAGAGAGTCGGAAGCGCCCATAATTGTTGCGACAGGAATCCGCAGCTCATGCGATATGGAGTTAAATAGCGTTTTATACAGTTTGTCGGATTCGTTCAACAAATAAGCCTGTTTAGCTATATTACGCAGATATTCCCGTTCGAACTTACCGGATATCTGTGAAATAAATGCCTCCCAGAACTGTTCTTCACCCTGTGTGAATACATTTGTCTGTTGAATGGCAATAACACCTAAATTCATCTGATTTCCTTTCAAAGGATAAAATGTATAATCACAGGATGGTAAAGTATCGGTGTGCTTCCCAGCCTTAGTGGAGTGTTGAAATGTCCATTCTGCAACACTCATGTCGTTTCTTGAAAGGATGATGTTTGTATCATCCTTAGTAACGTAATCAAGCTGGTTTGTATCATTTTTAAGGAGGATCCGACTCTTAAGATTAAAATATTTTTTAATATCGTTTTTAGCAATATTAATAACCCCTTCGATACCTGTTGCAATGGAAAGTTCCCGAGTAAGCTGGTACAGGGCGTTTGTGCGTTCCTCACGTATTCTGATCTTCTTTTCCTGTCTCCTGACCCTTGACGTAAGCACTCCACTTAGCAATGCAATTATGAAAAACATTATCAGCATTAGCATATCTTCAGTCTTATCGACATGCAGGGTGTAGGGTGGTGGTAAAAAGAAGAAATCCCAGATAAGGGCACTTAAGGTTGCAGAGAGTAAAATGGGCCCTGTGCCGAAGAAAAATGCAAGAGTAGAAACAACGAACAACAAAGCAAATGAGACAACCTGATAACCGATAAAACTTTTAAGAGAAAAACAGATAAGAGCAATAAGTATAACTATTAACGATGCTGAAAAGTATTGGCTGATATTCGAAGTGAAGGATGGCAGAGAGACTTTTTCCTTAAACTTATCAGTTGACTTAGTATCTGAACCGAGAATATAAACATCAATACTTCCGCTATAACGGATAAGCCGGTTCACAAAGTTGCCAAGTCGCAACAGGGTCAATAGATTACGTACACGTGGTTTGCCAATAATGATATGGGTAATGTTTTCTTTCTGGGCAAAATCCACAATTGCCTTAACCATATCTGTGCTTGTAATAAAGCGGAACTTAATACCTAATTGTCTGGCAAGGGTTATATTTCTGTTCAGTTGTTCACTTTCTTTGGGATCAAGCTTGTGAGTGGTTTCTACGTAGACTGCCTGAAGGTCGGCGCCCATCGTGTAAGAGAGGTTTTTTGCCCACCGGAGTAATTTAGCGGATTGCTGGGTATAACTTACAGCAACCAGCAGGTGCAAACCTGATTTCCATGGGCCTCTGATACGCTTGAGTTGCATGTATTCATGCAGTTGTTTATCCACGCGGTCGGCAACTATCCGCAAAGCCATTTCCCGCAAAGCAGTTATGTTTCCTTTGCGAAAAAAACTTTCGATTGCCTCTTTCGACCTTTCGGGGGTATATACTTTTCCATCGGAAAGTCGTTGGAGCAGTTCATCAGGAGTAAGGTCAATAATTTCTATTTCATCGGCGTTTTCAAAGATTTCATCAGGCAAGGTTTCCCGTATAATTATACCTGTAATCTGTGCTACGGTATCTGAACGGCTTTCGAGATGTTGCACGTTGACAGTTGTATAAACATTAATACCGTTATCAAGTATTTCAAGAACATCCTGAAACCTTTTTGTATGCCTGCTGCCGGGGGCATTTGTATGTGCAAGCTCGTCAACCAGAACTATCTGCGGCTTCCGGGCGATTATTGCATCCAGATCCATCTCATAAACTGCAGTCGATTTGTAAAGATAGGATTTACGCGGAATCAATTCAAAACCCTCTGCTAAATCGGCTGTCTCCTTACGGTTGTGTGTTTCAATATAACCTATAATAACGTCAAACCCTTTTGACTTCTCGGCCAGAGCCGTTTGAAGCATAGTATAAGTCTTTCCCACACCGGCGCACATTCCAAAGAATATCTTTAGTTTGCCCCGTTTGCTTCTTTCTTCCTCTAACTTTAAAGAAGCCAGAAGTTCATCAGGATCCGGACGGTTATCAAGTATGTCCATAAATTACTGCTTCTTGTCAAATCTGGAAATTAAATCAATGGCCTGTTCTTCTGCACTTTTAATCCGGAGCAAAATGTTTTTTAATTCCTGAATATCGTTGAGATTAAAATCTTTTCCCGGATCTTTTGGTAAAGTTACAGACATTTTCGGCTTGTTTTGATCTAATTTCTCCGCCATTTCATTAAATACCAATGAAATTTCCGCGAGTTCATCATTCCCATCAAGAAAAATCTTTTGACGGTAATTACTTGAAAACATTTCTTTTACCCCATTGTACAATTTATAGAATCGTTCATTGAAATAGGATGAAAAAATAAAGGTAAAACCATAAGCAATCAAAAAACATATCGTTCCAATAAATGTCATTTGAATTGTAGCCTTTTTTGCCGAAACTTTAGCGTCCTCAGTTTTTTCTTCAATAGCTTTCCCGTTTATTTGAGACAAAAGCATTAATTGCTGGTAAAGACTTTCAAATTTCTTTTGCAGGTAAAGAACCTCAATAACCGGATTTGGCGATTTTATGGATCTTACTACCGAATTATAGTAATCACTGTAATTTGTTTCAATATCTGATGCAAGCTGATCTTCGCCAACTTCTGTTATATTATTTTTTTCTGATTCAAGAGATTTGTTAAATAACGTAAACTCCTGGTTAATAAATAAAGTATCAGGATTTTTGTTCGTTAAAAAGGAATTAATAATTCCCTGATTAATATATGTCAGGTCTTCTGACATATCCCGGGCATAAACAACTGAATAATGGTTTTCCCTGAGGATTGCACTTGTTTTCCTCGACAGCCTGTTAAGGTAAAAAGCAGAGGAGATTGATAACAGCAAAATGATAACCAGGAAAAGCACCATACCCATTGTAAATCTTGTGCTGCGGATTGAAGTTTTCATAAGATATCGATTTTATTTGTTATTTGTAATGTTCAGGTCAAGTTTATCAAGTTCAAGGTTTAAAATCAATACATTAACTCTTTCTTCACCAAGAACTAAAAACTGAGGCGGTTCAGTATGGTTTTTTACACTTTGAACCAGATTTTGCTTCTGGATAGTATTGAAATTCCGCGTTTTAGCAATACGGTCCACCTGTAATAAAGCCGCTTTTTGAGAAATATGAGGGTCGAGGCCGCTTGCTGATGCAAAAAGCATTTCGGAGGGAATTGCAGCAAGACTATCCAATTGATTAAAATCAATGAATTGTTTTTTACGTTCGGCGACAAGATTTTTCAGTTTAAGATTCGTTAATCCATAATTCGAACCTCCTGAAGGTAAAGGATTGTACGAAATTATCGATGGCCGGGACATGAAATATTTTTTAGTGTCAAACTGTTGACCGATCAATTCACTCCCGATGATTTTATTGCCTTCTGCAATCAGACTTCCGTTTGCTTTTTCGGGAAATACAACCTGTGCAATTCCGGTAACCAGGAGAGGGTAAACAGCTCCTGTTAAAATGGTAAAAAACAGGAATATTTTTATTGATATTATAATAGTTTTCATTTTTTACTGTGTTATAAGTTAATTAAAATATCAATAAGCTTAATTCCAATAAATGGGGCAAGAATACCTCCTAAACCAAAAATAAGAAGGTTTCGGGTCAATGCAACTATAGCTGAAACGGGTCTGTAGCGGACTCCTTTTAATGCCAGCGGGACCAATAAAATTATGATAATAGCGTTAAAAATTACAGCACTCAGAATAGCGCTTTGAGGTGAACCAAGGTGCATAATATTAAGGACAGAAAGTGGGCCAACGCCTTTTTTGACTGAATAAAGTGAAACAGCAATAGCCGGAATAATGGCAAAATACTTAGCCACATCGTTTGCAATACTAAAAGTTGTAAGTGAACCACGGGTCATTAGTAGTTGTTTGCCTACTCCCACAACCTCAATTAGTTTTGTAGGGTTACTGTCGAGGTCTACCATGTTTCCGGCTTCACGGGCTGCCTGGGTACCTGAGTTCATGGCAATGCCGATATCAGCTTGTGCAAGGGCAGGGGCATCATTGGTTCCATCGCCAATCATACCTACCAAATGACCGTTTGCCTGTTCTTCACGGATACGGCGCAACTTGTCTTCTGGCGTTGCTTCAGCCATAAAATCGTCAACCCCTGCTTCTGCTGCAATAGCAGCAGCTGTTAACGGATTGTCACCGGTAATCATTACTGTTTTAATACCCATTTTGCGTAATTCGGCAAAACGCTGTTTGATACCGCCTTTAACAATGTCTTTAAGGTGAATTACCCCTAAAACTTTTGCATTTTCCGCTACAACCAAAGGTGTTGCTCCCTGCCGTGCCAATTCTGAAACAATATTTTGAATTCCCTGAGGATAAAAACCATTGTTGTTTTGTATAAATGTGCGAATGGATTCCGATGATCCTTTCCGGATATGATTTATTATTCCATCATTAGTTTTATAATCAACACCGCTCATTCTCGATTGAGCCGTAAACGGGATAAAGGTAGCATTTAGCTGGTGGACTTCACGGCCACGTATATTGAACTTTTCTTTAGCCAGAATAACAATAGAACGACCTTCCGGCGTTTCGTCTGACAATGAAGAAAGCTGTGCAGCATCGGCAAGTTCTTCAACTGTCACATCATCAGCCGGAATAAAATCGGTTGCCATGCGGTTGCCTAATGTAATTGTTCCTGTTTTATCGAGCAGCAGCACATCAACATCCCCGGCAGCTTCAATTGCACGGCCACTGGTTGCAATAACATTACGCTGAATAAGCCTGTCCATGCCACTAATGCCAATTGCACTCAGTAAGGCACCAATAGTTGTGGGAATAAGACAAACCAGCAAAGCAATTAATATGGGAATCGTTAAGTTTTGTGACATGGGCAATCCCGAAGCCTTAAGGCTGTATCCGAAGTACGCAGGAAGTGTAACCACTACCAGAAGAAAAATAATTGATAAACCCGAAAGTAGTATGGAGAGTGCTATTTCATTGGGTGTTTTATGCCGTTTCGCCCCTTCAACCAATGCAATCATTTGGTCGATAAAGGTGTTACCGGGTTCAGCTATTATACGGATTAAAATCCAGTCGCTGATCACTTTTGTGCCTCCGGTTACTGCGGAACGGTCTCCTCCGCTTTCGCGGATAACAGGCGCCGATTCTCCAGTTATTGCCGATTCGTCAACACTTGCAATGCCTTCAATTACTTCTCCATCAGAAGGAATTACTTCTCCGGCTTTGCATATGACCATGTCGCCTTTTCTAAGCTCTGTTGCAATTATAGGAACTTCCTGTTTGCCGACAATTTTATGAGCTATGGTCTGGGTGCGGTTTTTTCGCAAACTGTCAGCCTGGGCTTTCCCCCTTCCTTCAGCAATAGCTTCGGAAAAATTGGCAAACAATACAGTAAACCATAACCATATAGCTATTTGCAGGTTGAAAGATGAAAAGCTGCCCTGAAAAATACCTGCAATCACTACGATTGTTGTAAGCAAAGAACCGATTGCCACAATGAAAATGACAGGATTTTTAATCAGTAATACGGGGTTTAATTTGATTACACTGTCTTTTACAGCTTTTAACAATATCTTTTTATTAAAAAGGCCTGTATTTTGTTTTGTACTCATTTTGTGTAAAAATTAAAAAGTCATTCCGCTATTCATTTGTAAATGCTCCATAACAGGGCCGAGTGATAAAGCAGGGAAATGCGTTAACCCGCCTACAATAAGAATAACAGCGATCAGCAAACCGATAAACAGCCAATTATCGGTACGGAATGTGCCTGCCGAAAGCGGGGTAATTTTCTTTTTAGCCATGGTCCCGGCTATTGCAAGTACCGGAATAATAATCCCAAAACGACCAATCAGCATCCCGAAACCAAGAGTCAGATTATAAAATACCGTATTTGCATTCAACCCGGCAAAAGCGCTGCCGTTGTTTCCTGCAGCCGAACTGTAAGCATAGAGTATCTCTGATAAACCGTGAGGTCCTGAATTATTTAGACTCGATAAACCATAACTGCTTACCGAAGCCCATGCAGAAAAAAGCTGTATTACTAAATTTGGTGCAAGAACCGCTATGATGGCCATTTGAACTTCAAAAGCCTCAATTTTTTTGCCCAGGTATTCAGGTGTTCGCCCAACCATCAGTCCGGCAATAAAAACCGTGATGATAATAAATATTATTATTCCATATAATCCTGCACCTACACCACCAAAAATAACTTCACCCAGCATAATATTGATCATGGCTATCATGCCGGCAATTGGTGAAAGGCTATCGTGCATTGCATTTACAGAACCGTTAGAGGCTGACGTGGTAGCTGTTGACCAAAGGATGCTGTTGGTGATACCAAACCGGGTTTCCTTACCTTCCATCAGATGTAAATGTCCAAAAATTGGATTGGCTGAATACTCACCATATAACGAAATACTTAAGCCTGCAACAAATAAAATCATCATAGCAGTAAAAATTGTCCAACCCTGACGTGTCGAACCGACCATTTTGCCATATGTGTAAGTCAGCGCCGCCGGGATAAGCAAAATGGAAAGCATTTCGAGAAAATTACTTAAAGGAGTAGGGTTCTCAAACGGATGTGAACTATTGGAATTGAAGAATCCTCCTCCGTTTGTACCCAGTTGTTTGATAGCAATCTGCGAAGCTGTCGGCCCCATTGGGATTATCTGTGATGCACCCTGTAATGTCTGAACCGTTTCATACGTCTTGAAATTCTGTACAACGCCCTGACCAACCAATACAATGGCGAACAATATTGAAAGAGGTAAAAGTACATATACCGTGGAACGGGTAAGGTCTGTCCAGAAATTACCAAGCTTATCGGTGGTTTTTCGGGAAATGCCTCGTATGAGCGCAAGTAAAACCGCAATTCCGGTTGCTGCGCTTACAAAGTTCTGCACTGTGAGTCCCAGCATTTGCACAAAGTAACTTAATGTTGTTTCTCCGGCATATCCCTGCCAATTGGTATTGGTCATGAAACTTGATGCAGTATTGAAAGCAGAATGCCACGATACATTTGGCAGGTTTGCAGGATTCAGGGGTAAGTGCGCCTGAATGATTTGCATTAAAAACACAAAAACAAATCCAATCAGATTAAACATAAGCAAACCGAAGGTGTACGACTTCCAGTTTTTGTCTTCGGCGGGGTCTATCCCGGAGGATTTATATGTCAGTTTTTCGAGCCAGCCAAAAACAAACAACATAAAATGTTTTTTCCCGGTAAAAACCTTGTACATGTAGTTACCTAAAATCGGAGTAAGCCCAATCAATAAGGCAAGAAATAAAATTATCTGAATAAAATCCCGGGCTATCATTATTGTTAATATTATTAGAATGTTACAGAAGATGAATATGAAAAATATCCTCCAGCATCCTTGCAAGGATGTAACCTGCATAAAGCAAGCCTGCAACTGCTATTATAGTAGTGACAATTATCCAGAACATTATCTAAAATTTTTCAGGTTTAAGCAGTGTATACACCAGATAGCCGAGAATAAAAACAGCAATTATAATACCTGTCAGGTAATCCATGTTTTCATGACCCGCTGCGTTTTGAACACCTTCATGACTGATGGCAGTAATGGCAGTAAATGTGAGAGCAATCAGTTGCATCTTTATAAATTTTTACAAGATCAAAGGTAAACCCGGCCTTATAAGTTTTTTATAAAGAGTTGACTGACAAGTATAAATATATTATAAAGAGAGGGTCATCTGACCAGCAGATCAGATGAACTTTTTTTGTGAAGAATTGTATGCTGGAATATTACTTGTGTATGTTTATTTATTTATGTGGTTTTCTTTTGTTAATTATTTAACAACCAGCCTTTTCCGTTATAAATATACTCCTTGATATTAATATTTTGCTTGTAAAGCAATCGCCTTGAATCGTCAATAAAGCGTTTCATCTGGATGAAGTCAGCAGGATTGGTAAAAAACTCAGGTCTATTTTCAAATTCTGAACAAGGAAGGATATAAAACTGCTTTCTGTACCTGACAATAGGAGTGTAGACCCATACCAGGTAAAAACCTGCATTCGATATTTTCCAGAAGTTCCCCGTTTTTTCAAGATCAATCTGGACCATTGATCCTCCGTCGGTTTTCGGTTTCCGCTGATTCGAGATGAAGTTGCCAAGTGAGTAAACCACAGCTTTGTTCATCGCACTGCCATCCCTGTACCATATCATTTTCTGAAGAACGTGCGGATGTGATCCTATTATCAGGTCAACCCCTTTTGAAAAGAAATATGAGGCCAGCTCTGACTGCTCCGGTGTTGGTACCGTATCGTATTCGGTTCCCCAGTGAAGGAAGAGAATTAACATATCCGGATTAAGGCTTTTTGCCTTCTCAATATCCCGGATCACACTTTCTTTGTCGAGTATATTTACGATTACCGGTTCCGGAACTGCGTTCCCGTTTGTACCGTATGTGTAATTGAGAAGGGCAATGGAGAATCCATTCTTTCTTATCATCAAAGGTTGAAGGGCATCTTTTGATTCCCGGCTCAGAAAGGTCCCTGTATGCGGTATTCCTATGCTGTCGAGACGGTTGATAGTTCCTGTAATGCCTGTTTTACCGCGATCGGCAGCATGATTATTTGCTGTTACCAGGTAGTCAATGCCCGCGTTACGGCAGGCAACGGCCAGCGCAGCCGGTGAGCTGAACTGCGGATACCCCTTGTAGGGCGGACCAGCAAGTGTGACCTCAAAATTTGCTATTGCAATGCCGGCTCCGGATATCAGCGGTCTGACATATGTGAAGATAGTATCATAACTATATGTGTGGGTTTCCCTGTTCTCGGCTGACCATATCTGTTCGTCATGGCCCATTATATCTCCGATGAAGAGAAGCGATATTTTATTTGCAGGAATCGTGCTGACCTGCCCGGCACCTAAAACGCTAAATGCCAGGAATAATGAAGTATATATTGCCTTTTTAAGCATATGATATGAGAGCAATTGCCAGGATTTCATAATCCAGTCAGCCTCAACAAAGATACTTTTATTGTTATAAAATCAAATTTGCTGTAAAGGTCTTCGTAATGACATGATTCCCAACCGTTTGATAAAAAGACAGAGACAAGCGGGTTTCAGGCAATCGGCTAAAATGAAATAAGCTTGCGTTCACTGATAAATCAGCTGAATTCTCATCTAAATCATTGTTTTGACCAGAGAAAATGGCTAACTTGCTTTCAAATAACTTGTTCTATCAAATTATGTCTGGAATAATTTCTCATTTTAAACATATTATCATACTCTATTGGATATTTTGTCTTTCGGGCCAGACTCTGTTTTCGCAATCATTTTCAAGTAAAAATAATTATACCGGCAATTGGGAAACTTCGACAAGCTGGGCCCCGATATGGCTGGTGCCACAGACCGATGTTTCTGTGTTCGATATTAATATCTCAGGATATATTACGGCCAATAGTTCTCTTTTATTTTCATTGGGAAGCAAGCTTACGGTTAAAGACACTCTTGTTATAAAGGGCAATTTGACTATTAACGATAACAATGATCTGAAAATTGAAGACAATGGAATTCTTATCGTTTGGGGAGACCTTACGATCAGCTATGATACGAAAATAGAATCAAATGGATATTTGATTGTAACTGGTAACATCATTAAAGTGGGTGATGTAAACCATGGTAAATTAAAGAGTAATGACAATCCGGTAAAAGTATTTGGGGGCGGGACAATTCCTTCGGGTTGAACTGAGAATATTTAACCGCTGGGGCATTGAAGAATATGTCAATAGCAATTATTCAAATGATTGGGATGGCAGAAATAATAAAGACTCTCAACTTCCAAATGATACTTATTTCTATATAATGAAATTTGAAGATGGCAAAATAAAAAAGGGTTCTATTCTAATTAAAAGGTAAATGAGCCGGTCGACATTGTTCATATTAGCTGTAGTATTTCCATTGCAGGTATTGGGACAGATGTTCCCATTATCTTATCATTACGTTTATAATGCGCTTTCGATTAATCATGCTTTTGCGGGTTGCCATGATGCTTTGAGTACAACTATTTCTTACAGGAATCAGTGGTTGAGTTTAAGGATTCTCCAAAAAATTATATGCTTTCTCTTTATACCCCGGTTTATAATGACAGGATTGGCCTGGAATTTATAATTTAGAAAAACATTATTGGAAGATATGAAAATGGTTTTTATGAAATCGCCTTAAATTATATATTTATATTTGCACGAATGGTAGTGGGACAAAGATAGTTATAAATGGATTTTCCCAATTGGTCAAAATAAATTACAAATTATTGAAATATTTATATTCAAATATTTATAAACCTTTGCTACAGTATAACCTTGATTAGTTTGTCAAAGTCTTAGGATAGGATATAAAATTGTCCGTTTTATTATTGAATGGATATTGAAAATAGAATGAATATTGATCAGTCTTTAAAAAAGATTTTAAAGTCAGACATAATTTATTTATGTTATACTGAATCTAATGGTTTGATTACTTCGTATAACCTTATAGTATGATTACTTCGTTTGTAGATATTGTTTATGAATTAAGAACAATGATTAAGAGGCTGAATGAGAGAGGTATGTGGAAGTTGTTATTGGTTGCTGGTTGCTGGCTGCTGGTTGCAGGAAAAGTTTCATTTGGTCAAACGAATTATTATTCCAAATCAACAGGAAACCTCAACATAGTTACAAATTGGGGACAGAATACCGATGGAAGTGGTCTTGCTCCTGTAAACTTTACATCCGCTAATCAGGTTTTTAATATAAGAAATAATGCAACACCAACAATTGCTGCGAATTGGACAGTTTCCGGTACAAATTCAAAGATTATTGTCGGGGATGGGACGAATTCATGCAAATTTACAATACCTGGTGCTTTAGTTTTAACTAGTACTTCTCAGATATCAAATAATGGAACTCTGAAAATCACAAGTACTGCTGTTACTCCGTATTCCGGTACTTTGACTGTTAATAGTGGAGGGACCTATGAACATGCAATAAATGGAGGTACAATTCCAGCTGCTACATGGAATGCATCGTCAAACTGTAATATTACAGGAGTAACTGTAACTGAACCGAATGGATTAAGTCAATCTTTTGGTAATTTTAAATGGAACTGCACAGGGCAGACTGGGTCAGAGCTTAATATTAATCCATTATCTGTATCATTTTCCGGAGCTGTTACCGGAGACTTTACAGTGGCAAGCACTGGTACGGGGTCAATTCGACTCTCAAATATTACCCCAAGGGTTCTTGATATTTCTGGTAATTTTAATATATCAGGTGGTATTTTTATTCTGGCAATTAACACTGGTTCCTCGATTGTAAATATAGGTGGCGATTTCAATATGACCGGAGGTACACTAATTGAAACAGGATCCAGTTCAGGGTTATTTGTCTTTAATAATGGTGGAACAACTCAAAATTTTAGAAGAACGGTTGGCACTATTTCAAATAATATCGGGTTTACTGTGAATTCAAACGTTACTATTGATTTTGGAACAAGCGATTACGCTAATGGTGGTGGTGCATTTACCCTCAGTAACGGGGCAACTTTACAAACAGCAAATACGACTGGGATTAATGGTTCAATACAAACAACATCGCGGTCTTTATCAACTTCTGCAAATTATACTTTTGATGGAACTGCAGCTCAGGTTACAGGAACTTTTTTGCCATCCAATGTAAATAATTTTACGATTAACAATGTGAATGGCGTAACCTTAACTAATAGTGTTACTGATGCTGGTACTCTGTATATGATTTCGGGAAATATCAACACAGGTGCCAATACATTTATATTATCAAATCCTGTCTCATCTGCACTTAATTACAATGCGGGAATAATTGTTGGCAAATTCGAACGATTTATTAATACAACATCAGTAAATTATCTTTTCCCGGTTGGAACAACTGCACAAATTCAATCTTTAACAGCAAATTTTATTAATCTGACTCCAGGCTCATTGCTTGTTCAGTTTATATCTGGTGATCCCGGGAATTCAGCTCTTCCTCTTACTGATGGAGATGGATCTCAGGTAACAAACCAGTTTACTTCGGGATATTGGTCCACTCTCGCTAAGAATTCCCTGGCGTCAACAAATTATAATGTCGATCTTAATGCAACGGGATTTGGTCCATATACCATTAATGCAGGTACAAGACTGATAAAACGAACTGATACAGGAGGTTCATGGTTGCTTAATGGAACTCATTCCAATGCTGTTGGCTCAGTTGTAAAAAGAACTGGTATGAGTGGCATATATAATGCCGGTGGAGGAACCCAGTTTGGAATTGGTAAGTCAGGTCCAGGAATAACAACCCAGCCATCTAATAAAACTGTTTGTGAAAATGCAATAGCAAACTTTTCCATAACTGCCACAGGATATGCTTTAACCTATCAGTGGTATAAAGCTCCCGGAATACTTCTGACAAATGACAGTCATTATGGTGGAGTAACCACATTAGCTTTAAGTATTACCACAGTTGTTATAGGAGATGCAGGTAACTTTTATTGTATTGTAACCGACGGAAACGGAAGTACAGTTCAGAGTGCTTCAGCTACCCTTACAGTAAATCCATTACCGGTATCTACGGCAAGTAATAATGGTCCGGTATGTGTAGGGAGCACTCTCAGTCTGACAGGAGGACCTGCAGGAATGACGACCTATTCATGGACAGGACCAAACG